>Ga0209589_1010964_pt1 | contig 12996 bp, 5 predicted proteins | sample CowpeawhiteBW_FD_187525 | JGI IMG/M metagenome (GOLD analysis project Ga0209589, IMG submission 187525) | Root nodule microbial communities of legume samples collected from California USA - Cow pea white BW (SPAdes) (version 2) | ecosystem: Host-associated > Plants > Roots > Nodule | place: USA...
GTGCTAGGGTTTTGATAAATTGTAATTTATATTTTAAATGCAAATTTTGGGAATTTGTAATCAGTTATGAATTCATTTATGAGTTTTGGCGCGCTATCTTAATAAATTGGAATTTTCCCGCTTTGGGATTTTTATCGAGATGGCTTTTAAAGCAATTATTTATTTTAATATTTATTTTAAGTAATATTCCCTAGGGATGTTACATCTGGTACGCTGGAGTAGTTGAAATTAAGGATAGCAATTGAGTGAGGAAAGGGTACATAAACAATTGGTTAAGTATAGGATTGCTTGCTAATGAGCCGAATTGGGTATAAGAAATGAGTAAGATTTGTTTCTGTTATAAGTTGATTGAGACATGATATAACTACAAAGTGGTGAGTGAATCACATGGTTTGGAATGTTTGAAAGGGAAAATATGAGTTATGAGAAATCAAATCAGGTTGTGATTGGTGGGTAATTAGAATCAGGTTCTGATACGAAAGCATGCCATTTCGACTTTGTAAGCAACTAGATTACAAGACAATCTGATGAGTGCCAAAAACCAACAGGTTTTGCTACTGTCATAGCGCTTGGCGGCTCTAGTAGGTGCGCCAGGCGATAGGACCTCCAAGGAAGTACCAACATCGGGTGGCACCTAGCGGCAGATGTAACCCACCAAGCGATAGACCCTGTATCAGGATATGAACCTACCCGCTCATATCATCACATGTTCACCACCATCTATGAACCTACCCGCTCATGGCACAACATCTCCTGATCCAAGTCCCGCATCACTGCGTACAAATAACACATGCAACCATTGGCTGCAGCATTATCGCTTGGTGCTGCTTAAGTGTTGTGAGCTGAAAACACTGCATAGACCCGCTTGGCAGGACATTCTCGTCGCCAAGCGCCAAGCCCACTCCAAACTCCCTGTTTTTGGGTCTATCGCCTAGTGAATCACCCCTTGCCGCTAGGCGCCAAACGTTGCAATGCACATCCTTGATAGCCTATCGCTTGGCGGCCACACCCATTCCGTCAGACGTTATACCAGTCCAATTCGTCCTAATACCTTGTAACATATCCTCAAATTATTACCTAACTCCAGACACATGAACATATCTCTTATCTTTCAATCTTTATACTTACAACACATGTTTATCCAGTCACACCTCAAATTGACAAAGTAACATCATCAAGTCATTACTACGTACTAACCCAACAACACATATTCTGATCACAATTCCTACTGACACTTCAGTGCAATTTTAAGCCACACTTATGTGTCTCCTCTATTTAGCATTTCTATCCAACCTTCCACTTATAGATGAAGAATCACTAATTCCCACCCTAACGCATATCAATTCTCAACACTTACTAATTGATAATCTGTCTTTCACATCTTATCTACAACAAGTTAGACCACCAATGCATAATCAATACTCCTTACCATGTCACTTCTAATAAAACACCACATCCTACTTCTCACATTACCTCAATCACCAGGAATTCAAGTGCCCTAGTCACTTCCAATTTTATTGACCTAATTTCTATTCCAATCCACTCATATAAATCTCTGTCACGACCAGTAAATTCAAAACATAACATTTGGCTCTGTACTAGTCATCGCCTGGCAGCAAACAGGGTGCCGCTAAGCGGTACATCAGCACCTGGGTAAAACTCCAGGTTCCTATACCTGTGAAGAATTTGATCCAGACGCCAATTGCACTGGAACACGATAATTTGCACATAATTTATAAACCCAACTCCCAATAATATCATTCTTTATGTATTATACAACCATTGAGTTATGATAATTCAAGTTACAGATTTTTCCCTTCCAAAACCAAAACTCTATTCATGGTTAATCGTATGCAACCTCTTCCAAGCATTATCAGACTCCAATTCCATAATTTTTGTAACATTAATCACACAACATATTTCACAAAAATCACATTCAGAAGTCACAATGACTCTTGCACCAATCAACACATCAAAAGAATCCTGGACAGCGTCATGCCGCCTGGCGGTAGTTCATCGCCGCCAAGCGATTCATAGCAAAACCCAGAGAACTGGGTAGGAAGGAAGCATTGCCTGGCGGCACACTAATGACCGTCAGGCGGTTTCTGGGCAAAAACCCAGAAACCTACGAAAAACAGCGTGAACAGATGAGAACCTTATTCAGTTTGATTCATACAAGGCACAATACATTATATAAGATTAAAACATATGAAAATAGTTCTCCTTACTTGTTAATCCTTGCTCAATTTGAAAACCCAAGCTTATTTTGTGATCCACAAAAGTGCTCCTTTGTTTCACCACCAATTTAGTCTGAAATCCTTGTGCCTACGCTCCGTGTAGTTGTATTACTATAGTAAAAATCTCCATTTACTCTCCAAAATGAAAAGGAATTAAAGGGGGCTTTGACGACTATTCATTAGTTATTAACAAGGTGTTTCTCAGCCCACTTGGCTGCCCCTCTTGGGGCTAGGGTTCCTCTACCTTTTCACATTCATGCCTAAAGAAAATTTGGCAAAAAGAGAGTTTAATATGTTCTTAGCAAGGTTTGAACACACAACCATTCAATTAACAAGCTAATGCACAACCAACTCATGTTTCATGATAATTCCTATAATTTTAGGATTACATTATCACTAATCACATTCAAACATCACCTTAAAATAATACACATATTAAAATAACATACAATTGGCACACATAAGACTCAAACCTAAGTCCTTTCAACATAACCAAGTACTCTCAACCACTTAAGCTAGTACTTTTCCATATCATAACATTCCACATTAATTGTCATAAAGGCTCCTACCACCTGCATTTATTAAATAATTATTTATTTAATTATTTAAATTTCTCGGGTCTTACATCCACAATCTTTCATATCCTCCCCTTCATTCTCTTTTATTTTTATGTTATTCTTACATTCCATGGAGTGTTGAGCTCTAGTGTTGATTCTATTATACTTTCTTATCTAGATTCTAATGTTAGATGAATAAATTTGTTTGTTATTTTGATTCTTGTTGTGATTTATTTTTATCTATGTCTTTTGTCTCTTAATAAATTAAAAGTAATGACTTTTACATTGTAGAAACAATGTTAAATCTACATAACATAACAATCGTATGAGTCCAATGGGTTTAAATTTTAATTAAGAAGTTACTTTGATTAAAGTTAAAAATATTCATATGATTGAATAGATTTTTGCAAATAATTGAGAAGTTACTTTAATTAAAGGTGAAACTTTGATTGGAAGTTCCTTTGGTTAATTATTTTTTTACTAGATATAAGAGGTAAAAGAATAGACATGATTAGACATAGTAATATTTAACTGAGAAGTTACTTTGGTTAAATTTACTATAATTATAAAAAATTTCTCTTTTGATTGAGAAGTTACTTAGGTTAAAAGCAAGAACGTCAACAAATTAATTGAGAAGTTATGTTGATTAATTTGATATCTTACACGACAAATCAATAACAATAATCTTTAGAAAACTAATGATGAATCACATTTTAAAAAATTAGTGGAATCAACCTATTTTCTTTATTATTATTTTTTTATCTCTTTTTAGCTTTTTCTAAATTTATTTATTTCTTTCATTTACTATTTTCTTAATTAATCATTTACTTATTTTGTTTATCTATATCTTCTTATATTATTTTTATTGCATTTGACTAACCCTTTTAGTGTATAAATTTTATAAGAACTAATTTTTTAAGAATTAATTTCGTATTCATTGGGAGAGGACTTAGGGATGACTTTACCTTTTCTATCTTTTTGGCTATTATCTTAGCAATATTGAATTTGGCAACGTTATCGAGAAACATGGTTAGATTTTTTATCATTTTGGTTTTTATGTTATTTTTGTTATTTTATTTTTGTTTTTATTTATAACTTGTGGCATCATATGAATGTGGTTGATTTGTGAACTCCCCATTACTAAAAAGGGGTGCTATAAGAAAATTAGGGGGTTAAGAATATATTTTTCTAGAATTTACTAATTTTGGCCCTGATGGTGTTTTGTAACTTTAATTTTCACAACTTGAATTAGTTTATGCTTACCTTCAGTTCTATCAACGAATATTAGAATATCTAAAAATATTTTATGTGTTTCAAATTTTATTGGGATACATTTTTATTTCACACAACTGCCATACTTGATACAATCCTATCTAACAAAGAGTACAATGGCTTCTAAATTTGAATCCTCAAGAGTCATAACAAAAATAAATAAGAGAAGAACAAGCAATAAGACTAGTATGGGTGACGCCGTAATCTAGCAGATTGATAAGTTAAGTTAAGATTCACCTCAAAGATGTTAGTCTTTGATAAGAATCAAAGTTATAATCCAAGAACTAAGAGAATCCTCTCTCAAAGAATGCAAATGAATATAATATGACTCAAAAGTATCTATATCAACTTTTGTTACCTCCAAATATAGGTACACAAGTTTAACAAAACCTAAAAACCCTAAATGAAAACCCAAAACCCGAAACCCAAACACACAACAATAACAACAAATAAAAATGACTAACACAGACTTTCACCTTGTGAGGCTTGTTGGCCTAGTGAATTTAACATCCTGTAAAGTTAAAATGAAATTTCAATTTATTTAATTTTCAAAATTATTCTTCAATTGTGCTCATGATCTTCATGTTCTTTAAGTTTCATCCTTTATGGAACATTATAAACTTCAAGAAGACATGTTTTAATATTTGACGTTGTCATAGATTCTTTGAATTACAAATATTCTTCCTCAAATTCTTCTTAAATATGTTCAAGAGATAGTCTTCTATGAATACTTTATCGTAGGCATTACAAAGTTTTGATCATAAATGCTTATGGTGGTATAAAATGTGGACTATCTTTACACAAGTTGATGATAGTATAAAATGTGAAGGTAGGATAAATATTTATGGTAGTATAAAATGTAAACTATCTTTACGCAAGTTAATGATAGTATAAAATGTGAAAGTAGGATAAAGATTTACCTGACTTAACATTTATATGTTAACTTAGCATAATGATAACAATAATATAATATTTTACCTAGTTAATTATATATATTACGTTTATATATGGTATTAAAAGATATTATAACGTAATCAAATAATAGAGATTTAGTCACATATTTTGTTAGTACAAGATAATCTAATATTATTTAACATTTTGAATGAATGTTGTTCGATCGTGCTAATTAATATATTTGTTGGATTGTGTATAAATTTATCTTCGATATATGCGAATTGATACTAAAAAAAGTCAAGTCACTTCGGTCATGTTCACACAGTAACAATAGTAATGGGAGTTTTCGAAGTAAACGCTGATGATTAACAAAATAAAAGTATAGACTTTGTTGTTTAGCAACATAAAATAAATAAATTTGGTTGTTAATGTTTGGAAAAGTTATTTTTGTTAGTTTTAACTTGTTTGATTTATGAAAAATATTAATATATTTTATTCTTAAATTCAAGAAAAATCGGTGAAAACGCTGAAAGTAAACTCTGAAAGTCTTCGTTGATATTATAATATAATGCAAACGTGAAGCGAGGACAAATTCAATTGAAAGATATTTTAACTTTGATTACCAAAACAACTTTATAAACCTATCTAAATAAATAATGAATCATTCACACGACCTTACCTTCTGTCAATTCTTTTACGATAAATTTAATTACTTTGTGTTGCAACGAAGTCTACGCATTTATATTGATTCGTGACATCTTGATATCATTTAATGAATGTCATCGTAGGTTAATTGAATTTGATTAGAGTCTTATCGTGTGACCAAATTCTAGATACATCATTGCAGGACACCTAGATTTAATTCTCTTAATTAATAATCAATTGAATACACGAAAGTACTAATTCCCTTAATTCATGATTTTAGTTATATAATGTGAACATATTCTTTTTATTTATTTTATTAATAATATTTATTAAGTATCATCTTAAATTTTCATATTTTGTTTTAATTTACTCATTTCATGTTGTTATCTAAATATATATTTTGTGGTAAATTTGTTTCGTAGAATACCAATGTAAAATGCAAACATTTTTTAAACATAAGAATGAGATTTTATAATATAGATTATTTCAGTACAAGATAACATCTGTTGTGATAATAGTGAAAATCAGGCTCCAGATGTCTTGGTAAATTAGATGTAACTCTATGATTGAGTGAACCCGTATAAAAACAGTTGTCCAATTTTGTTTCCCTCATCTTGATCACTTTAAAATTTCAAGAAAACTAAGGAAATCATTCTTTGAGTAATAGTGTATGATGTTTTAGTGAAATTCGTAAAATCTAGATTTTGCATAATTTCCCATAATTTTTGTCGATTGTTTTGAAATTTGAATTAAGATTCATATGTGTTATATATACATATATATATATATATATATATATATATATATTACAAATTTTTGCCAAGTTTAGTCTGAAAAGGTAATGTAGTATTTTTCTCTTTGAATGGAAAACTAACATGTCCTGAATTTTTTTTAATTTTCATCAGTCAAAGTGTTCATTTTTCCATTCTACAAAAGTTAATTTGATATTAGGTTGGATTCCTCACTTAAGACCATTTTTTTCATTTTTCATAGAATTAGTGTTTGTAGAGTGTTTTTAAACACTATTTGAGTGTGGTTGCATCATTTTTTTAGTCCTAGTGTCTTAGATGAGTCAAATCTATTGTTAAGAATCAAATTTTGCTTATCAAGCCTTTAAACCATGACATAATTGGCTTTAGAGTTGAGTTTTTGAAATTCTCCCAAATTGAGTGATTTGACCTTGTGGAATCATTATAAATGCCTAATTACACTTGTTGGAAGTGGTCAAACACCAAAATTTGAGGTTTAGGGCCAAATGAGAAATATTCTTAGTTTTCACGTTTTTTTGTCATTTTAGCTTAGTTGTTCAAGTAACGTTTAGGTAGAGCTAACCCTTCCACTTGAGTTTTTAATCAATTTGTAGGTCCTCTATCCTTAGGCAAGATTTTGTTGAAGATTTGAAGGCCTAGATGTTCGTATAACAACAAGGTCAAGTTGATGACAAAGCATGAAATGTCCAAAAGTGGCATGATTGACCTTAGAGTTGACTTTTTCCATTTGGACCCCAAATCAAGAGCCAATCATTTGGGGCACTTTAGGACATTAAAGGAGAATTGTTTCGTGCTGGGGATTGCCAAAAATCTGAGAGGGGGCTGCACATTGAAGTTTGGGCTTATTAGGTGAGAGATTGCTACAAAAAAATTGATATTACTAACGTCAAAATTCGTCGGTAATGGTTAAAATCCGTCCTAAATCAGAATTATCGATGGATTATCGACGGTTAAAACTCTTGTTCAGTAGAATTTTACCGATGGAAATCATGTTCCGTCGGTAATTATCAACAAAAAAATTTGTCGGTAAAATCTGTCAATAATTACCGATTGAAAAATTCTTCGTTAATTACCGACCGAATTGGAAGTTAAATTTTGAGTTTCCATCATCAAATCACCAAAACCCCAATTCTACACCATTTTCACGTTCACACACACACCATTAGTTACTATTCCACTGAATTTCTCACTCATTTCTTAATCATTTCGAGTTTTGTAAGTTCATGCACACTTCTAGGATGATTTCCAAGCTATTCAAACCATCACACACCCAATTCCATCACCATTTCATCAATTCACATTTTCTGCATTTTTCTCATTCACGTTCAACACAAAAACACTGTTCCATTCGAATTTCACGTGATTTAATTTTTTTGATTTGTTCTTGAGCTTCGTTCATCTTCCTCTAATGTTACCCAAGCTTTTTGAATAATCAATTTCTCATTTTCCTTCTATGAATCACTAAATTCGAATTTCTGCATCTTCTTTAATTTCATTTTTGCACAAATTCGTGGTTGTGATTTTAGTGATTGTTGGTGTAAATTGATTTGGGGGTTTCATTGTTTGCATCATTACGAAGCTATCTACACATTTAATTGCATTTTCATTGCACGAATTGGTCAAATTGATCGAAATCGCGTTTCGGCTCAAATTTGGTAATTAGGGTTCATGGAATTGGAAACTTTGTGTATAATGCACCAAATCGAGTAGTTCAAGTTTCTAGTTTCAATTTAGATCATCCATAATTATTCTACATCATTACATTTTCAATTGTATCACAAAAGAGCCCAATCTGAGGCTACCATGCACCTTGTTCATGAACATGCTTTTGATTTTGGACATATTTCGAGTTTGATAAATTTGGCCATCAAGATTGGCCATGCTCAAAGCAACGAGCATCCCATTACACCATATTCCACCATAAAATAATGAAAAAAATAGAGAATTTTCCCTTACAATTCCATGGAGAAAACCTAAACCCCAAACACACGTCCACACAAGAATCAAAGAAAACACGACTTAGCACCCCTTACCTAGAATTCCTATAATTAGACCACCTTAGCTTTGCTCTACCCTTTCCTTGCCCTTCGCGTTCTAACCAAAAACTTGTACTCTCACTCTTTCTCCCTTAAGCCTCACATTTTTTTTTCTCTTTTCTTTTTCTCTCAAGCCCCTGATTTTAACTTAACTAAAAGACCTATATTTTCCCTTGACAAGCCATGTAAAAAATATTAATTTCATCTCCAAATTTCACATTAGAATTTTCTAACCCATTTACTCCTCATAATTTCCTTTAATTTCTTTTGCATGTGTCCAATTAAAATGCCTCTACCTCAACCTTTCACCTTCCCAGGTGTACCACGAATTTACTAAAAAAATATACACCATTTAACCCTTTTTTCTCTACCTAAGATTTAAAGACACAACCCCTATATACACCATTTAACCCTTTTTTCTCTACCCAAGATTTAAAGACACAACCCCCAAGATTTAAAGACACAACCCCTATTACGCAAGCAACACTCCAAACCATGTCAACAATCACATATTTCTTATCCATCCACAAGCACAACAACATTACAATATATCCACACATTCAATGCATTCAAGAAAGCAACTAATTAAATTCTAAACATTTCTCACAAAATGCTAAGTTATTATATCCAAATGCATATACAAGATACAAGGATCGAACCCATGACCACCAATCCCATGGCATGACTCTAACTAATTGTGTTACTCTTCACTTTTGTTTATGACCTTATGCATTAATTCAGTTAATATTCCTCACCACCAACTATCCCTTAAAAATATCATTATTTTCGTGAGTCTTACATATTCCATTCCATTAACTTCTTCGTATATGACTTCGTCATGGTTCATCTGTCATACAAGTTTTCATGTTTATACCATCTCAAATCCATCTTTATTCATCTTTATAGTTTTCTTTTGTCCGATTATGAAATACACAACAAAACAAGGGTTATATATATATTATAAAAAAAGTAGTGCATATAGGATTTTCTTTTCATACATGTATATATTATTATAAAAAAATTGTCTTGCTGCCTAGTTTAAATGATATATAGTCATTCCTAATTGTAAAGTGACACTTTTTATTTTATTGTTTGCAACTTTTATAAAGAAGGATGACAGTAAATGTTTTGTTATTTTACATTGTAATAGTTATAGTTTAGATACGTTTATCAACAATGAATTCTCACCTATATATATTGCAACAATGAATAACTATTGACTAACTACTTTATTTTTATTAAAGTATCACTTTTATTTTGCAGCTTCTTGTGATAGTTTTAATTTTGAAAATATTAAGTGTTTTAATAAATAGCTTCAATTTTGTTTTTTTTTTTATTTTCACTATCTTAGAATACATTATGTTAATTAATGTCTTTAAAAAACTTACTAATATATAATTTCAAATGGATTATTATGTAATTATTATTTTATTTAATTATTATTTATTTTTACATTCCTACATTTAATAAATGTGATTTAAAAGAATAAGCAACATTAAAAAAAACTATTTCATTAGAGTGGTTATAAAGTGTTGCCTATTGTCACGTTTTAGGCAATGTTAATGTAATTGTTATCTATTCTCATATTTTAACCAACGTTTTTTATTGTTGCCTATGCTCATATTAGGCAACGGTTTTCCAACATTGCTTATTGTCATGTCTTAGGAAACAGTTTAGAAATTATGTGGCCTAAACCATAAAGGTTGTTGGATATAGTTTAAGCAATGATTTTTGGGCTTTCGGTCGCATTTTTTCATTGTCCTAAAGTCGTTTTTACTATAGTGATGACTTAGTACAAATTTGTATAAAGATAGAACAACAAATTTTGAGAAATTTTTTAAAAGTAATTACTCTACTTCTTACAAGAAGAAAGACTTTAAGAGGGAGGGGAAACAAGTTAAAGAAGAACATGCGCCCCCTAGGATGCTAAGAAAAGTGAAAGAGAAACCAAATGTCCCACCAAAAAGACCATGATCTTAAGTGGCATTAACATCTATAGTAGCCAAGATGAAGAGAGTTCTAGTGAGAATGAGGAATAATTTAAGAGTAAAGGTGAGGATACCTACCATTGTGATGGAGACCTTCATGATTCTCAATAATCAACCTAGTCCATAATAACCATTACAAAGAGAGAACATCTTCCATACAACATCTAAAGTTCAAGAAAATGTAACATCCCTACTAGAAATTACTTAATTAAAATAAATAAAAAAGAATGAAAATTCAAACGACATAATTTATTATTTCCAAAATGCGGGAAAAGTTAAAATATTTTTCAACGCGCCATAATTTAAACATCACCATAATAATAGTGTTATTACAAGTTCCAAAATTCGATAAAACAATGGAAAACATAGTAAAAATCCCTAGCTCATAGTCTCCCAAGCTAGCCCTCTCTCCATCACTAAGCATCAACCGCATCACTTGGAATGTCATCTGCTCTTGTGTAACGAATAACACGATCATCGCCAAACACAAACAAAAAGGGTGAGCTTATAATAAATAACAAGTTATTTAATAATATAAAAATACACCCAACTGTTTCATTCTAATTAGTTCTTGACCAAGACCTTAATCCCCAAAACTTTTCAACCTTCACAACACACAAATAGTTAGCCTTGGACTTAGGATTGATATTGCTCACACGAACCTGCCTGCTCGTGGTTTTGCCTCTACGAACCTCCCCGCTCGTAGTCCTGCTATACGAACCTCCCCGCTCGTAGTCCTGCTCTACGGACCTACCCGCCCGTAGTCCAACACACGTGATCCATCAGCTACGTACCTCTTCGCATGCAGCATCTCTCAAGTGTGAGCACGGAACATACGAACCTACCCGCTCGTATCTTCACACGAGAGTAACTGGATATGAACCTCCCCGCTCATATCATCACATGTTCACCACCATCCATGAACCTACCTGTTCATGGCGCAACATCTCCTGATCCCAGTCTCGCATCATTGCGTTCAAACAACTCACGTAAACACTGCCTCCAACGTTATCGCTTGGCACAACCAGGCAAAAATTACAATGCACACCCGCCTGGCGGGACAATCTTTATCACGAGGCACCAAGCCCACTAATAGAACATCTGTTTCACCGATATGGTTTGGCGATTTACCACCCACCGCCAGGCACCACTCAGTACAGGAACCCCCTGACTCTCGCATCGCGAGGCGCTATACCAGTAACATGCTAGTTACTAGTTTAGCCTCTCAACCTGTTTGTGGTACTTAGCAGCGATTCGACGTATATCCAACTAACTAATTACAGGTCTTTATTTCGCCACTTAACTCCAAGTTCCAACTAGGATTTTATACGTTCCCGTAATGGAGATCATAACTTCATAGCTACTTATACCTATGCTAACACCTTACAAATTTACCATCAACCACTTTCCTTCATGAATCCAATACCAATAGCCAATCCCAATCACATAACATAAGTGGAAACATTATAAAATAATGCACAATAGATTTGTTTAACCGAAACAATGCCTCTCACACCCAAATAACCTTATTACAACCACCCATACTTTCATTCCTTGGCTTTGTCACAATAAACTATTGTGCCCATTTCTTCCCATACTACAAGTATAATTCCATTCCAATTCTTCTCCTACAACCTCATTCCCAGCCATCCAATTAAACCCCAAAACAGCAAGGTTTCACTACTTTCGCTTAGCGGCCCATAAGATGCCACTAGGCGGCACATCAGTACCTGGAAAAATCCAAGTTTTTCTACGCTTGACAACACCAATAATTTAACCTGCAAAAATTCTAGTATTTCACCCACGACCTAACAATCCACAATTATTCCGTTTCTGATTCGTACTTAACCAATAACATTATACTAATCCAAACAAAACGTGATTGATTCATGATTATACTTAGGAAATCAAATTACTAAATCATCTTCCCAAACCCTATCAAGGTTAACATAATTGAGTGTCTCTCATTCAATCCCCAAGGTTCATCAACACACATAAACATTCACAAATTCATTCTTTTCATGATTCCCAACGTACACATGAACAATCTTAGAGAACCCAATCCATCACAGAATTAAAAACACACCCAGAACACAGATGATGAAGGATTGACCCCAACCAAGGATGAAGGCACATGCTTAAGAAGATTAAGCATGTTTAGAAAGGAAGTTCATTAATCCTTCATCCCTTTCTTAGTTGAATCAACTTTAGTTGACTTGTTGACCTTTGACTAGGTTTGACTTGTTGACTATACTTGACTTGACTTAAGCCAACATGCTAATCTATGTTTATTTGCTTTATAGGTTAATTAGGAGTAAGAAAGCAATGCTAGGTGGCGCATGGTGATTGGGGAGCATAAATGATGTAGATGAGAGAGTAAAGCAAAGGCATAAAGCATAAAGTAAAAGGCATAAAACAAGTGTACCTATGTACCTTTGGTCTCCTTTGTTTTTAGTACACTTTGGCCACCTTTTGGAGACATATGAGACACATTCTTTGTCTCCTTTTGTGTTAGAACGAAATTAGCCTTGCACACACCATAGTTGGCTCTTTTGTCTCTCATTTTTGTAACCTTATTTGACCTAGTTTCTAGAAGC
>Ga0209589_1010966_pt1 | contig 12993 bp, 5 predicted proteins | sample CowpeawhiteBW_FD_187525 | JGI IMG/M metagenome (GOLD analysis project Ga0209589, IMG submission 187525) | Root nodule microbial communities of legume samples collected from California USA - Cow pea white BW (SPAdes) (version 2) | ecosystem: Host-associated > Plants > Roots > Nodule | place: USA...
TATATATATTAGAGTATTTGTTTAGGTGTTTGTTTATTCATGCATATATTATTTACTTTTTAATCATTACAAAATTTAGTTTAGTATTTATCATTGCGTGGGTATGCGTGGGTATGCATGGTTATGCAGTGTGCATGTGTCGGTTATTTATTTTAATCTTTAAAAAAGTTTGTTATATGTATTTAGTATTTTTAATATTTAGTATATAATATTAGTTTTTAATCTTGAAATGTTTAACTTAACTTTTTATTTTTTTAAGTAAGAAACCATCATTTATACTTCTAATATTATTCGACGAAAATCACAATCGGAAGAAGAAATAAATGCAATATATATATATATATATATATATATATATATATATATATATATTAATTATTTATAATAAATCTTATAATGTTAATTTTATTTAATTTTATTGAGTTTTTCTTTCTATTTTTTTATGGTTAAGTGGACGTGCGGACGTGTTATTCCTTTATTAAATTTTTTAATAAAGTAGTTGTGTTCAATTTCAATGTTTGTTGTTTATTTTTAATCTTTAAAAACATGAGTTGTGCATATGTTTTGGAATAATATGTATTTGCACGTGTTGTTCTTTTTATTTTTAGGTTGCACATGTGTGTCTATTATTCATTTGTGCTTACTGTGTTATTACTTTTTTTAAGTTTTGGAAAAGTTAGCTTAGAATATACTAAAAGATATTTAAAAAAATAATGTTTTTATTTTATTTTTTTTATCTTTTTAGAGACAAGTTAACAAAGTTGCAAATTTGTTTAATGAGGGATACTAATAGTTGAATAAGCCAGAGTATTTCCACAGGTTAAGATCAACCAATATTTTAATTAATCATCACAATATTACACAATAATACAAACATAATTAATTTAATCACGTAAATAAAAAATAAACTAAAATTAAATAAAATATAAGTTTCAAATAAAACTGTTAGACGTTACTATAAATTTTGTCATCGTAACTATACTTAGAAAAAAAAAAGCAAAATATAAGTTCATATAATAATAAAAGTATATAATAAAAAATATAATTAGATAATCATATGGACAAGATATGATAATTGTATTACCTCATATTTAGATATAATAGTGTATTCTCTTTATCTCACGTGTAATAAACATGCAAAAATAAATAAGCATACTACCTAAACTCTTAAAAAGTGGAAACACCACATGTAACTAGAGTTAATCTCAAATAAAAATAATAATAATAATAATAATAATAATAATAATAATAACATTAATTTTAGTTTCTATTAATTTAATTTTTAATTAAATAATATGTTGTGAATGGACCTGTAAGTTTGTGTTATGCAAGTTGATGCTTGTTAGGTGTTTTTAGATTTTAAGAAAATTAGTTTTGTTTGTGTTTATTTTTAGAAAGTTGGTCCTAAGTGTGTATGCTATTCACCTTTTAGTCTTTAGAAAAAAGTATTTAAAATATGATATAAACATTGGTGGACCAATGAAGGGACAGGGGAGTCGTGGCCCCAAAATTTTTTTTGAAAATTTTTTACTGTTATATGAAAATTGTTTTATTTTTTATTTTTTTAATTATGTATAAGAAATTTGATTTTTTGGAATTTTTTAAATAATAAAAATATATATTAAGAATTGATAAAAATTAAAATAGGTATCTTTTTATTTATTTTATAAAATATAACATTTAATGTTAATAAATAATAAAGCATAAATTAAATTTAATAAATAATAAACAAATTTATTAAGATATTTTTTATTTTTTCTCTCATTATTTTTTGAGTTTCTCACATATTATACCCACTTTAGACTTTTATTTGTTTTGTTTTCTTTTGTTTACGAAGAAAAAAAAAACTTGAACACAAATTCATTATTTTGTGCTCTGTTTTTGTATGCTTTATTCTATTAATGAAGAAAAAAGTTTTTTTTTTCTCAATTGATAGTGAAATATTAGTTTAATAATTAATATTATTTTTTATCTTACGAGCATTTGGTATATTCATTTTTATAAATATAGAAGAAAAAGCAATGCACTAAGTGTTTTTTAATAACTGGTTTTTAATTGTGACTTGATTATCATATATTTTTTTTTATTAATTACGTATCGCAATTTTTATTTAGATTATGATAAATTATCTTTTAGTATTTTTTTAAAAACATAAGTATATTGATGAAGAAATAAAAGAATAAATAAATTATTTAAAAGTGATAAAATGGAAGCTACCATGAGGAAGAAAATAGACAAAATCAAATCTTTGACAAAAATAGGAAGTCAATTACATCTACTTGATTGATTTTTTAATCCGTCTCGTCTTATTTTAACTCTTCTTGTTTCTACAACTATATCAGAAAGATAATTTTCTACAGTAAAAATTATCAAAATAAGATTGCAAAATAAAACGGAAGATGAATTTTTTTGCTGACGATATGATTATTTATATTAAAAACAAAATATAACTAAAAATTTTAATATTGATTCAATTATTATTGAGTTCAATAATCTTACACATCCATAATTAAATATATAAATTTTAAGTGTATTTTGGCACCCCCATAAATATTGAGCAAGTTCTGCCACTGGATATAAATATAAAAAAGATGATATCTTTAATTTTTTTTAAGATTCATTATATCATATAAAACTTTGAAAAAAATAGTTTAAGAATGTTAATATATATATATATATATATATATATATATATATATATATATATATTTGAAATACAAGACTTTAATTTTTTGTCGGGTAAAGAAGTCATAAATATTTTTTGAAAAATCTTGTAAGCTCATCCAGGGTATAAAATAAATTAGATACAGTACTATGTAACTATTCGTATAAAATAAATATCATTAATTAAACATTTATACATGAAATGTTTATTTCATAAAAAAAAAGAAAAATATAAAAGACGACTGTATAGTTATATGTGAAATAATATGAATTCATGTTATTCATTTGAGTGATTTTCTAATTATGTAGAATTAAGAAAAATTGCACAAAATATTAAATTTCAAAATTTGTTGATCGCAAAAAAATTTATAATTTATCAATAAAATAGTCAAAGGTTCTAGAAGGTAGGGTTTTTGTGAATATATCAGGTATTTCAGCTTAATTTTAACATGAATGGGAGACAATAATTTTTTTTTAACAAGTTCACCAATTAAATGACAATTAATATCTATATGTTTCAATCTTTAATAATGAAAGAAATTATAAATAAAGTGTACATGAAATTTGTTATCAGAAAAGAACATAGTAATGTTAATTGAAACTTCAAAACTTCAAAATATTTGAATAATTATTATAATCAAACTACTTAATTAGTCACTAAAGATAAGCATGATATTTTTATTACTGAAGTTTGAACATGGTATATTGTTTGACAAACTTCCATGAAATTAAGAAATCATCAAGAAAAACATAAATCCAATTGTTTTGTAGTATCAAAACAACTATGTTAATCTCCGCAACATATGTTAAAAAGTAAAAGAATTTATTTGTCGAACAAAAAAAACAATGACCGAGTCAACTTAAAATATTATAATAGGTGATGGACTACAACTAAAGATGTCTGGTTAATAAATTTGGCATATAACGACTCAACTTGTTAATTAAAAAAAGTAACCTACAACAATATATATATATATAGAATACTTTTTTTTTTATTCACATTCCAATATTTTTATTTTATTTTTAATTATTATTTTCAAAATCTCTTTTGTCTTTAACATATGTTCAAATTTTATTTTGGTATATATATATATATATGTTTCGGATGTAGGGCTAAACACCTACTAAGAACTACTTCAATTTTACTTCTTTCTCATCTGAGTCTCCTCTCTTCACAATCTACGATAACTTCCTCACCAAGAAATCTTCCTCCTCGCTTGATCGGTTGAACGGACGATCGGGGTACCTGTCTAAAAGGCTCTGATGCTTAAGTCAGTTAATTGACCGATCGGTGTATAGGTATAACTGTAGTAATAAATGCGAATTAAAGATCCTTACCAACCTTTAATCACAGCCCAATGATCATGTGATTAGGACTCTTTAATCACAGCCCAATGATCCTTTAATTAAAGTTACTGACTTGTTTAATGTTAATTAATCTAGTTGACTGGCCTCGTCTGACTGATCGACCGGTGGCCGTTTGACAAGGCTGGTTATCTTCTGAGTTTAACAACCTTAAGTGAATAATTAATCTATATGGTCGATCGACTAATGATCATACATAAGGCACTACGCTAATCACCTATGAGACTGATCGACCGATGGATCTCCATGGATTAATGCGTGATCGACCTGGGGACCGATAGACCGATGGTCCTTTACGAGGTAACGCGTGATTCGTCTGTGGGACCGATCGACCGATGGTCCCTTACAAGGTAACGCGTGATTCATATGTAGGGCCGATTGACCGATGGTCCCTTGTGAGGTAATGTGTGATTCATCTGTGGGACTGATCGACCAATGGTCCCTTTTGGGGTAGCGTGTGATTCATCTATGGGACCGATCGACCGATGGTCCCTTTTGGGGTAGCGTGTGATTCATCTGTGGGACCGATCGACCGATGGTCCTGTTTCATAGGCAAGTCCTCCCAGCCTTGTTCGATGGACCAGAGAACTGTGCGTTGCCGATGGTCCGATGGGACATACAATACAATATATATATATATATATATATATATTATTTTTCAAATTTTATATTTAAAATTTATTTTAATAATTAATTATATATTTTTTATTCATATTAACTTAAATTTTTCTGAAAATTAAGAAAATATAAACACATGCACGATACATAAATCTTTTAATTAATCTTCTAGGATTCTCAACAAAATCACCATCATTGAGACTAAAATATAACTTTTGTCATCATAAATATATTTACAATAAGTCCTTCAAATATCATCCTATAATATATCAAATAATAATTAAAACACCTTGTTGAATTAAATAAAAAATAATCTTCTAAATTTAGTAAAGCAAACAATTTAACAATTGGAAAATAAACACGAATTCGAATGCAATATATAAAGCTAAAAATCAAATACAATAAACATAGATAAATGTACTTTTACCTAAAGAAAAGACATGATCAAATATACTGAAACCCATATCCAACTTTTCTTTTACCGCCCCTATAAAGAATATATGTTGATTCAGTTATACCGGAGAGTTTTGTACCATAAAACATTTTCCATAAATGAAGTAACTAACCCCCGATTCAGTATTTAAAATACACGGCTTAGTAATAGAATGTATCTTTTATGGTGTGATGCATTAATTAGAAAACGTGGAGCCACATGCACTCATTAAATTTTATTCTTTTTGATACTATCTGATTGATGTAGGATGAACATAGCTTAAATATAAGATGTAAGATAGACAAGTATATTTTATTTAATTACAATTATTTTAATGAAATAATAAATAAAAAAACTTTAGGACAGACCGAACCCACTTTCTAATTAGATCGATAATTTTAGATATTTGAAATGGTATTTTTATAGGCATGTGTGATAATCGAAGCATAAAAATTTTTATAGGCTTTTATTGGTTATTGATCTGAGACAGAAAGATTTAAAAAATTTTAAAAATGTTACTATATATTTATAGACTTCGATTTTTCTATAATTAAGATTTATAAGACTATGTAAAAATACAATTATGCACTAGTGTTTACTTACTTCATTCTTAGACCAATTTAATTAAAAATATATATAAATTAAATATTAAAAAAAATTAAGTCTACGATGTTCATATATATATATATATATAATTAATAATAATAATAATAATAATAATAATAATAATAACTCATAATGGACCGTTTCCTACATAGTTTTTCGCCTCACGTGGTGGTGGTGCCAGGGTGCTTATACCAAACCTTAACTTTTTGTTTCTATGCATAACATATCCATCACCATGCCAAACCAAACCTTCATCACCTTCTATTTCAAATTTCTCAAATAAAACTCTATTCAAAATTAATCCATAAAAATGTATTATTATATATCGTAAAAGATATCTAACATAGTTCTTCATATTTTCTTTATCTATTAATTTCTTTTTCCATTATCCTTTTTTCACACAATCGAAAACATAAAATGTTGTGAAAGGAGAATGACACGATATTTGAGGATGGTCTCGAAGAAAAGATCCAAGAGGTCCACACACAAAAAGAGTTTCAACACTTATTCCTACTTGCAAACAACAAAAACAATTCTAGTTGTAGTGGAAAAACAAAATCATTTTATTTGTCTTTCAATTGCTAAATTTATAATTAATCATCAGAATGTTTGCCATTTTAAAAAAGACCACCGACCCTCGTCTGAATGCATTAATGTTCAAGCATCACAATTATTAGTTTATTGGGTTAATTAATGTTACTAATCCACAACACTTTCATTACTTAATCGCATGCCACCTATACTTTACTATCAAACTGCACTCCCCTGTCTTAACTTCATAAAATACTAAAATACTTCACAGAACTTTCAACGCTTCAACTATGCAAATCAAAAATAATTGAGCAACAGTAAATGACTATAATTAATAAACCACTATTTCGATTCCACTTCATCATATTATCTTTTAAAGTTTTAAAAATTCAAATAAATTTATAAACTTTGGAGACAAACGCACTACCGTGTTCTTTCAATATATATTAATATTAACAGTTAATCTTTTTAATTTTGAACTAATTCAAATTCATAAGAGTGATTGTTTCACGTCAAAGTTTTGTTTCCACATCAAATACGAAATTATATATTTGAAGATGTTTTTAATAATAACTCTAAAAGGGTTATATAATAATTTAATAATAATCTTTAAAATATACTAATATTGTTTTAGTATGTAGCTTTACATCTACTTCAATATTATAAATTATTTAATAAAGAATGATACTGAACTTATATACTATAACCTAATTTACAAACGAGTCTCCAGCACTTTTAGAAGTTTATTTTAAATTGTCTTAACTCAAAGAATCACACAACTACACACTCTGAGCGATTAAAACAGTGAAAACCGATGTTTGTAGGGGACTAAACAAGGAAGAAAGAAGAGCAAAACTTTTGAATTCATGAAACCATATCATGTCCAAAAATGTTGTCTCTTGAGACAGCATCGTAAATTACATTGCTAGAAGAGGCATAGTTGAGAAACTGAGGGAGTTCATTCTGGAGAAGGTAAGATTTCTGATCTGGGTTTTCCATTTCTGGATTCGGCATCACTGGCTCCTGCTGCATCTGGATGCAGAGTATCTCTGCTTGAGCCACTGCAAGCTGCATTTGAAGCTCAGAAACCTGGTTCTGTAAATAGGATATGGCCCCAACACAACCATACACAGGGTCCCGAACTCTTGCATGTGCTTCGTACACCAAACTACTCACAGCATCTGCTCTCTGCTCAATAGGAAGTTCCTGAACCAATAACATACATTGTCAGAATCTCACTATGAATCTAATTCCACTTCAAAAGCTAATACATACACTATTTTGATTATATCGCATGTGGGTATGATATTTTCAAACTATACAAGAAGAAAAAAACTAACTTGAACCAAAAAGTTATCAAACCCAAGAAGCTAAAATGAAATATAAATATCTGTGTGAGATACCTGCAGCATTTTGCTAACATTGCTAGCGCCAAAAACCTTGTGAACTAAGGCGAACTTTTGAGGGTCATTGGAAGGGAAATAAGGAGCAAAGATGCATTCTTTGGTACATCTGCGTCTCAGAAGCTTGCATGAAGCACATGGAGAATTCCCAGCCATTTTGGTTAGAGGATAAAAAGGGTAGCTGCAAAATTTCTTGTTTGGTTTGGGAGTAAAAGCTTAAAAGCATAATAAAGCAGAAGAAAAGAAAGTGAGGAACACAAAGAAACTGAGCTTGACGGAATGAAAGAGGGGGTGGGTGTATTTATAATGGCCAACACCGTTTGAGGCCAGTCCCTAGCTTTTTGTGCAACAGTATGAGTATCACTTTCAAGTATCAACTCCTAAAGATTTCTGATTTTTTTATCAGATAAACTAATGGGTTGGCTTATTTAATTTCCTGAGGCAAGGTCATGTGTGATTTTCTTCATTCTTTCTCAGCTTCATTGTGCATTGCACTTATATTTGTGATGTGGGCAATTTGGAAAAAAAAAGGTACTTTGGGGATGTTTTTTCACAGAGCACCAAGTGGTATACAAGTGGACAATTTGATTAAGAGGTACATATTATATGGTGATTGGTAAATAGGTTTGTCAAGAGAAATTCTGCATCAGACACAGTCACACAGTGTCACAAGTTGGTTACTGCAGAATTTCAAAAGGGTCCAAAAAGGGCTTCAGTGTCCAGATCGTTCTGAAACAAAAGGTGATGACATAGGCTTTAACTGTACTCTTACCATACTTTTCTTTAAGCCTTTTAATAATTCTGTACTTCTTAAAATATACGTGTGCTTTGTTTTTGGTCTCTGTTTTTCTCTTGGTTCTTGTCTCTGCTAAACTTTCTTTTAATCATCATATATCATCACTTGATTTACTTAGATTTATCAGTTGTTTGGAAGTCTCTTGTCGACTCAAGATAAACTAATTTTATAATACTGAAAATAAACTAATTTTATAATATATAAAGGAGGTATCACCTTATAAATCAGTTTTAAAGTGTTGAATTAGGTTTAAAATTCACTTCTAACATAATTTTATTTTTAGAAACAAGATAATAATAAAAAAAATAAAAGAAAGAAAAATAAACACAAAAAAATCTAACGTGATTCGACGTATAATGTATATGTCTTGTTCTAACATTCATCTCATATCGGACTATCTAACAAACCATCCAGAGGTATTGAAAAGGTAATAAAATTAATGCATATTGTAAAAACTTATAGGACTTGATTGAAAATGGGACTGAGATTTGTTTTACCCAAAAACATCATTTCACTGAATGAAAAACAAAAAAATCGAAGTTTATTTCTTTATATCGTTCGTAGAATTGGACTTCGAATGTTGGTCGCAAATAAGGTGACCAAGAGATTATCGTGATGGCATTGAATCCATTTTTAACAATTTCAAGAACAATGAAACAGCTGCATGATTTATTTTATATATTTTTTTTGACACTGGAAAATTGAAACAAATGTTGAAATTGTTAAGCCCCATGCGAGATTATAGATATTATGAGAAGAGAGTTAAGGAACTCTATCGATAGTTGAACGAGTGGAAACGGCGGAAAGGAAAATAATTGCGAGAAGTCAACTCTATTAATTTTTTAAAACTATATTTAATTTCACTTAAGATATTTATAATTTTAGAAAAAGGTTGTTAATACAATCTTGCTTCTTTCTTTTCTTTGAAAATGGAATCATTACTCGGACAATCACACACTATTTTTAACGATGCAAAATTTTCTGTCTCTTCCATTACGTGCAAAGTTTTCTTGAGGTTTTTCTTCTCCTCACATTAGTCCTTTTCTCTTTAGGATTTTCATTTTAATTACTTGAATGTATCTCTATTAGAGCTATCAAAACGGATAACTTTACTCATCACGGATTAACAGGTTAAACAAGTTAGCTTACAGATTCACTTAATTAAAATATATATATATATATATATATATATATATATATATATATTTTTTTTTTTTAAGTCAAAACTAAATTATAATTCTAATTAAAATCTAAATAAACTTTAATACAATCCAAATACAAACCAAAATAAAAAAAATACAAATTATTTATGTGTTGGTTAAAAAAAAAACCTAACATGACCCAAATGTAAAGCCTAACTTAATAAAAAATACTTGTGTAACCCTTCTATCTGCGGGTTGATAGTCAATCCGGCTCATCACGGGTTCAACTTGGATGAGCCGGGTTCTAAATGAACCGAGTCAAAAATTAACTCGTATTGAAATTTGTAAAAAAATTTCAACCCAACCCAACCGAACCCGTGGTGAGCCGGGTTGGCTCGCAGGTTCCAACCCATTTTGACAGCTCTACTCTCTAAGGTATTTCTATTAATTACTCATTTAAATTTAGTTCAACCAGCTTTCCTATCTGAAAAAACTATTTTTTATATATAATTTAGTTTACTACAATTTTTTTTTTAGTATGAAGGTGCATTATTCTCACTCCACAATGATAAAATATATATGAAACTATTTTGTCAGAGGCTGCAGATATAATAGATGACGTTGAGAAGAAGCACCTTTTGGAGATACTGATTCGAATGCGACATATGAGGCTCAATCATCATCACCACAATAATCTATCATAAGGTTCTCCCATAGTAGCAGCTTTTGGGACATGCATGATTTCCCTCCAGGTCCTTCGTTTTTTGTCTTTTTTTCAAAATTTAAATTTTAGTTATTTTGACCGTTAATCTAATTAATGATTCACCTTGAACTGGTCAGTTAAAATTGTAAAATAAAGAGAGATTAATTATACTTAATTAGAATTAAAACATAGAAATTCATGTGAAAGCACAAAATCTATGGGCACTAATATGTTGAAGTTGAAGCCCCAAGAAATGGAAGAGAAAACAAAATGATGTTATATATCGCCGGCGCCGCCAAAGGTTATGGTGGTTGTTTGACGCTTATTTAGTTAGCATGTTGTTTTTATTGATTAGTTAAGTAAGAGTTAGAAGAGTAGGGTTTATGAGAAGCAGGTGAATACGAAGAAATTCATGAAGCTAAACGTGGATGTTTGTTGGACATACAAACATTCACGTGAATCCACGTTAATATTAATTTCTCTTTCTCTACTTCTGTGCATACTTTGACTCTTTTCAATAAACGCCTTCTGCACACAACACAACAACATAACACTTCTATATCACAAACTAAACATGATTTTATGATACTATACCACTTCCTCTTTTTTTACCTATGTATTTTAAAGTTATTATTTCATAACAATCATACATATACCATTTTTTTATTTAATATTACTAAAATCGTCTTTTTATTTTAATAAATACGTAGGGTAGTCCTCGCCCATGGTTTAGCATGATTAGTGAACGGTTTTGGTTTACTTGGTTTTCTTGGGTAAGACCAATTTTTATAGGTTCATCTTATATCTTTCTTATCAAGGAAAATTCTACCCAATACCAAACACATACATCACAATCTCATCATCCAATACATAATATTTTTTTCACAACTTGAAACGTAGACAAGACTAATCTCGTGAGCTATGATTTTATAGTCATCGACTTTGGCTTCTTTATATATATATATATATATATATATATATATATATATATATATATATATATATATATATATATATATATATATATATATATATATATATATATATTATTGTTTAGCTAATACAACATAATTAAAAAATGAAACATAAGTAATTCGTTTAGGAAATTAAGAAAATGGTTTATGAAAGAATTCTAAAATATCACAATTCGTTAAAACTTCTAGCAACGCACTTTCTTTTTAAATTACAATTTTGATCTCTAATTTGCTTTTCCATCACTATAGTAGATTTTGAAAAGTATACAATTGTATATAATCTCAATTTAATTCTATAAAATCGTATATGTAAATAAGATTTGTATTTATATATATATATATATATATATATATATATATATATATATATTATATTTTTTTTTTTTTATATTTTTTATATATATATATATATATTGAGATATGAAACAAAGTATTTACGAATAGATATCTTGAAATATGAAAGTAAGTATTTACGAATAGTTAGTAAAATATTTAATTGATTGTGATATTATTTTGAAAAATATATTTTATGCTTAATTCAATCATATGATATCATGTTAAAAATTAATTTTCACTTGAACAAATTTTGTAAAATTGAGTTGTGCTTTAATTTCATAAATTTATTTCTTTACACTATACATCATAGGGTTTTGGAATGTATGTTTTTTTATACTTTTTCGATCAAAATGTTTTTTTTTTTAAATCTAAAAACACTAAAATTTAAAAAACAAAAATTAAACTAATATTACAATTTTATTGTTTTAAACTAAACCAGCTTTTCCCCATCTTTCACAAATAAGGTTTCAAAAGAGACTTTTATTAGTGCCCGACAAAGAATAAGGAAAAAGAAGAGAAATTAAGATGAAGAACATTGGTACGTAGAAATTAGGAAGTAAATACACCCCCTCTCACGGATATTACCATCTTTTTCACTATTGATTATCTTTTATTTATATTTAATTGCTTCTTTAAATATAATTAATTAATTCCATGCATGCATTTGTATTCATTAGGGCTGGCTAGCATAGGTGGCTCCTACTAATGGTGATTAAACTTCAGCGGACAACTTTAGAAGAGTCTTCATTCTCACTTTCTTTTTAATTCGTCACAAATGAATGTGTAAAATGATGGGACAAATTGTGGCCATTCGATTATTATATTCTCTATTTTGTATCAATAAGTTACCCATTCGAAGTTGTTCATACATATATATGTCATTTACCTAATCTCTTATAAATTCTTACCAATTTTCCATAAATAAAACTATCTTTTTCTATTTATTAACTTAAATCGAATTAGTAATTCAGTCAAACATGCTTTTTTCTTAATCCTTTGCCTAATTCTGCTTTTAATCTTTCAACATTTTATTTATTAATGTTGCTCTCTTAACCAATGTTTCAAAAATGTTTATATATATTAAATATTAATGTTGATAATGTTTGGTAATTTTTCATGTTACAACTTACGGATTATTGACACATTTGATTAAAGTCGCATATAATGAAAAAAACTTCAAATACATTTTTTTCTAATGTTATTATTTTTTTCAACTTTTTAACTATTTTTAACAGCTATCATAATATGATATATTTTTATGTATTTATCGTTGTTAGTTTTCAATTAAAAGCAAGTTTTTCGAAGTTTTTATACTTGATTATATGTGTTGATGCAAGTCATTCATATCTACTCTATGAAATGAAAAATAGAGTTTTTTAATCAACAAGCAAAATATATATATATATATATATATATATATAT
>Ga0209589_1010969_pt1 | contig 12991 bp, 14 predicted proteins | sample CowpeawhiteBW_FD_187525 | JGI IMG/M metagenome (GOLD analysis project Ga0209589, IMG submission 187525) | Root nodule microbial communities of legume samples collected from California USA - Cow pea white BW (SPAdes) (version 2) | ecosystem: Host-associated > Plants > Roots > Nodule | place: USA...
TTATGTTTTCTTCTTCCTTTAATTGTTCTTGATTTTCTATGGTTTATGTGTTTTCCATTTCCTTTTTGTTTTGAATCAATCCATCATCTTCTTCTCTTGAGCTTTGTGAAAGGAACCTTCACATCTAAGTAGCTTGCTATCTTAATGTCCAGTGGGGATTTCACTTAGCTTTCTTAATCAACTCACACCATATTCAATAATCTTGAAAAGAAACAAGATAATCCTTCATCAGTAAGGATCGTACTGCAAGGCCGAGTACTCCCCGGTCATCTTCCCCAAAGAAGTCTCGAGGCACTTCCTCTGCTGATAGTGCGACTGACTCTTTGGCTGCATTGTTTGATGCACAACTCAAAATCAACCAAGGCATAGAGGTTTCCCTATCGTCGGAGGAGGCTGAGATTACTTCAGCCATCCATCCTGAGACTGTGTTGTATGCACTAAATGAATTTCATGCCAGAGCAATGGTGATGGGTCGCCATCTGAATATAGTGCTAAGCCAACTGCCAGAAAGAAGCAAACTAACTGTTGAGATAGAGAGTCTGCAGAGGGAATTGGCTGAGGCCAATAACAGGAGGCAAGAGGTTTCGCTTCAGTTGGGGAATGTGAAAAATGAGCGATCACAGCTGCTAGCGGAGCGTAATGTCTTGAAAGCGTGCTGTAGGGACTTTGAGAAAAAGAATGAGGATTAACAGGCAGCCTTGGAACGTCTAGAGGAGGAGTTGGCAGCCGAGAAGAAGGAGAGCGCTGAGAAAGCTGGCTGAATTTATCAGTTGGAGGGGTACGTGATGTCCCAACATGGGGAGGGTTTCTACAAGGCCCTGCGCCAAGCTTCTCATTATTTTAACTTCGACATGGGAGATGAGCGCTTTGATATCGATAAGGATGTGTACGAAGGCTCTGTCATTGCTGTGGAGGACATCCCTGTTGCTGGGCAACAGAAACCTGCTACTTCTCCTGAGGATTGACATGTTGCTTTGTATTTTCTGGTTTAATAAACTCTTTGTCGAGCTTTGGTTGTTTACCTTTTGGACATGTAGTAACGCACATTATATGTTTTGATTCCATGCTTTGAACTTACTTCTTTAGATTTTTGTGTTTGCAATTGTTGGTTGTGCCTCTTTGCATGTTGCTAGCCATTTTTATTTTCAGGTGAAGGTGGGTACGAGGTGTCCTCGGCAACTTCTGGCCATGATGTGGTCAGCCACCTTTGGCCGGGATGTACTCGGCCACTCCGGGCTAGGATGTACTCGGTCACTTTTGGCCAGGATGGTGTTTTCCTTTGTGCCGTCTGATCCTTAAGTTTTTGTATGGTTGTGTATTACCTTAAGTTTTTGCTTGTATGGGGGGATCATCTAGGGCGATGAAGCTTCCTTTCCCATTGGTATAGATATGGGGGGATCATCTAGCTCGATGAATCTTCCTTTCCTATAGGAGAGTGCAAAATATTAACTGATTGTTGTGTTTGATCAGAATATATGCGTGTTTTGACAATAGATAAGGTAATCATAGGATAATAATGAAATAATCATGCTTTATTTATGGTTATGATGCCTCGTTAAAACCTTCTTGACCAAAAACCCTCCTTAGGGAAAAAAGATCAAGGTAGGAAATAGTACATCATTTATTGCACAATCGAATCACAAAAGAGTCTGAAAAATAAATGCTTGACAAACTAATTATAATAAAACTTGAGATGTGAGGCGTTCCAAGTGGCCGGGACAGGGGCACCGGATAGGTGCTCCAACCTATATGCGCCGTTTCCCATAGCTTCGGTGATTCGGAATGGCCCTTCCTAGTTGGGGGAGAACTTCCCTCATGCTTTCGGGCAGCACTTGCCATACGCAATACTAGATCTCCCTGGTGAAAAGACCAGGGTTTGACTTTGGTATTATAGCGACGCTGGACCCTTAGTTTGGATGCCTCTTCCCAAATGCGCACTTGATCTCAAAACTCTTGAACCAGGTCTAGGCTTGTTAGCATACTTTCTTCATTAAGACGCGTATTGAACAAATGCCTTCGTAAAGAGGGCTCCCCAATCTCGACCGGGATCATTGCGTCTACTCCATAGGCTAGGTAGTAGGGTGTCTCCTGTGTTATTGACTGCGAGGTGCAGCGATATGCCCATAGGACCTCTAATAACTCGTCAGCCCATCTTTATTTGGCATCTCCCAACCTCTTCTTAAGCTCTCGCAGTATGACCTTGTTTGCTGCTTCGACTTGCCCATCTTTTTGTGGGTGCTCGACCGAGCTGGTAATATGTTGGATATGGAGTCCCTTATAGAACTCGGCTAGCCCCTTGTCGATAAACTGTCTACCATTATCTGTTATGACGATGCTTGGTATGCTGAACCTACACACTATATTCTTCCAGACAAACTTTTGTACCTGCTGGGCCATGATCAGGGCGAGTGGCTCTGCCTCAATCCACTTGGTGAAGTAGTCTATGGCCACCAATAGGAACTTTACCTGACCTTTCCCAGGGCTGAAGGGCCCTAGGATATCCATGCCCCACTTGGCGAAAGGCCAAGGGGAGGTAATGCCATGCAATTCTTCTGACTTGAGATGTATCATGTTACTATGTTGTTGGCACTTGGCGCACTTCCTCACGTACTTCTCGCAGTCTTCTTTTACAGTCGGCCAATAGTATCCTGCTCGTAACACCTGGGCTGCCATGGTTCGAGATCCTGAATGTAAGCCACAAATCCCTGTGTGCAACTCCTTCATAATATACTGGGCTTGGCGATTTGTGACGCATTTTAACATAGGGTTGGAAAAGCCTCGTCTGTACAATTCTTCGCCAACCAAAGTGAATCAAGAAGCTTTTTTACGCATGATAAGGTCATCAATTCCGCCTGTGTCAACATGTTGAATGAACTGTATAATGGGAGCCATCCACTCTTTATCCCCTGGTGTGACTGTCTCAATAGTATTGCATTCTGCCAAGGTTACAGTAGGACGGTCAACTGTGGCATGGATCACTGTATGATGTTGCCCCTTTATTTTGGTAGTCGCCAACTTCGAGAACAAGTCGGCTCTGGAATTCTGGGACCTGTCAACATGCTTTATGTTTACTATTCTGAATCTGTTCAACATGCCCTGCACAACGTGATAATATCGTAATAGGAGGGGGTCCTTTACCTGGAAGGTGTCGTCCAAGTGTCCTACTATTAGTTGGGAATCAGTTCGGCATGTCACCGTATCTGCTCCCATGTCTGCTGCGAGGGTCAACCCTACTATTAATGCCTCATATTCTGCCTGGTTGTTAAAGGGTTTAAAGCCAAAGCGCAAGGCTTGCTCAAGTAGCAAATCATTCGGCCCTTGCAAAACAATTCCAGCACCCCCGCCTTTCGTGTTGGAGGAACCATCCACCGACAAGATCTAGCCATCCTCGCGTACGTCAGGATCTCCTATTGATTCGTTGACAAAATCTGCCAGGCATTGTCCCTTAATCGGCCCTCAGGCTTCGCATCGAAGATGATGCTCAGATAGTTCTACGGATCACCCAACTATTCGGCCGGCGAGGTCGGATCGCCTCAATACTTTGTGTATCGGGTAGTCAGATTTAACTATTACCTCGTTCCCTTGAAAGTACGGTCGCAATCGTCTGGTTGTTATTACGAGTGCTAGGATTACATTTTCTACTGTTGGGTACCGCAATTCTACATCGTGTAGGGCTTAGCTGATAAAGTACATGGGTCGCCGGTCCCCCGCCTGATGTTGTACAACGACCGCGCTAACAACATTGGTGGAGATGGCTAGATATACCAACAAGGATTTTCCCTTGCTAGGCTTCTGTAGTACTGGGGGAGAAGACAGATACTCCTTCAATGCTTGAAAAGATTGCTCGCAAGCCTCATCCTATACGAATTTTTGAGCTTTCTTCATAAGCCTAAGCATTGGCTGGATTCTTTCTGCTAATTTACGCATAAAACGTGATAACGCAGTTAGCCTCCCCACCAATCTCTATATCTCCTTGATGTTGGCTGGATTCTCATGTCAACAACTGCTTGACACTTATCAGGATTGGCCTCTATTCCCTTGTGGGTTAACATGAAACCCAGGAATTTTCCGCCTGCAACTCCGAAAACACACTTTTCTGGATTTAGTCTCATATCATACTTCCGTACCGTTACCAAGACCTCGTCCAAATCTTTTACGTGTTGTTCGAGTGAATCTGACATGCCTACCATGTCGTCGACATAGACCTCCATACACCTTCCGATGAGATGACGAAACACCTTGTCCATCAACCGCTGGTTTGTGGCTCTAACATTTTTTAGGCCAAAAGGCATGACTTCATAATAGAAGTTAGCTTCCTCCGTGATGAACGCCGTTTTTTCTTTATTAGGAGGATACATTGGGATCTGATTGTACCAAGAGTATGCATCCAAAAAACTAAGCACCTTGTGTCCAACCGCACTGTCTACCAGTCTGTCGATACTAGGGAGAGGATATGTGTCTTTAGGGCACGGCTTGTTAAGGTTGGTGTAGTCTGTACACATCCGCCATTTACCATTAGCCTTTTTTACCAGCACTACGTTGGCTAGCCAGGTCGTGTAAGTGGCCTCCTTGATGAAGCCTGCAGAAATTAGCTTTTGTACTTCCGCTTTTGCTGCCTCCCTTTTTTCTTCCCCAATCTTTCTTCTCTTCTGAGCGACGGGTCAAGCTTCCTGAAAAATAGACAGTTTGTGACTGGCTACTCTCGGGTCAATGCCTAGCATGTCGACCACGCTCCAGGCGAACAAATCAATGTCACTCTATAATACTTCTCGCATCTTGGGGGTCGTTACAAATGTCTTGCTGACATGGGTGTACCGATGCTCATCAAAATGAAATTTTTCCGTGCTTTCAATTGGTTCCACCCTCTCCTTGCGGATTCAGCGGATGCTTGCACTTGTGGTGGATACCTATTCTCACCCCCGAGTTGCTCACCCCGAGCTATGTGTTACAAGTGTTACAATGAATTAATTCCCTCACGCACAAGGTTAGCCCTTAAGGAGTTTCAGGCCTCCTACTACTCTCACCACAAGAGTCAGTCCGCTCTAAGTGAGACTAACTGACTCCTTAGAGTATCAGGATGCAACCTTACCTTGAATCCTTACCAAACCATATAGATGGGGCACCACCATGATCACCCACTAACAAGGGCCATGGAATTACGTCCCGACCATTGAAGCGCGACCCTGAAAGTCTCACCTAGAGGCTCCAAGGAATTACACACTAACACGTACCAATCATAATCAAACCAATACTATTTAACATGCACATGTATATACATATATTTATATATATCACGTTAACCTTCACAATTCCATTCTCACTTGTGTTTCATATTGAATCCATCCCACTCATCCTTCACAAATTACCAAGTAGGAGAGTATTCCCTACAAACACCATGCCACATTCATTGATCCACATTCCCTCATATCTCATGTCAAAGCCATACCAAACCCATCGTTTCAAATTCCATGAATCACCTCATACAGTCAACATGCTCAACTCATATTAAAACTCATGAATCATAATTCCCTCTCCCTCATACAAGGTCACCCAATTCATACAGTTCGTACCCAAGGTAAAGCATAACAAGCCAAACATACAATTAAGGCCCCAACAACATAAAAGGTATAGTTGCATAAAGAAATCCCGTGCCAGTCTTGCTCAAGCCACAGGGTCTCGCTTAGGCGAGACTGTCTTTAGGGAACCCTACGAGGCCCACGAATTCTCGCTTAAGCGAGCCGCTACTCGCTTGGGCGAGCATGTCCCTCACCCAAAAGAAAGGCTTCCTCCCCTGAGCTACGCCTATAGCACAAACCTCAAATCCCCACTCGGCGAGCCTCTCTCGCCTGAGCGAGATGATGTCTCACCAAACGAAAGCTCTCCGTCTAAGCGAGAGCTCGAGCGCGAGTCTGGGTCTGTCTTTGCCAATCTCGCCTGGGCAAGGCCCGGTCGCCTAGGCAAGACAGGCAGGTCTCGTCACTGATCACCCTGCACAGCCATCCAACCACACCCCAAACAGCAGTATATATGCATTTAACATTTCACAAAGGCACCATACTCATACAAAACATAAAACAGTGACAACCCATACAAGAAAAAGACTTGAACGAAAGTCCCTAGCTTCCCTTACCTGGAATGAGCTAGTTTTAAGACCTCGACACCGAACAGCGAAACACCACGGCCCTAGGAGAAGATTACGGAGCTGTAAAAACGAACACAGGGTGTTTAATACCAAAGCTCTAACGCTACACACGAAAACATGACCAAAGATCGAAAGGTGTGGGTTAGGAGTACTTACGTGAGCCAAAACGCTCAAGTTGAACGTGAGACTCGGCACACTATGGAACCTTAGCAGAGGCAGCAGCAGCTCAAAGAAAAGTGAGGGATCTGTTTTTACAAAAAGTGAGCACAAGTTAGGGTTTGGGCACTTTAGGTCAGAAATCAAATTGAGCCAACCCCCCTTAGGCCCATAAGATTGGACAACCTATAAAATAAAGGGACAGAAACAATTGGGACTTACATTCCCTCAAACAACATAAATTTTTGACCTCGAAAAATGACAACTTACCATGTAAACAGATATGAATGTGATTTCCTCATATCCTCCTCCAACTCCCAAGTCGAGTCATCTGTCCTCCGATCCCAGATGACTTTGATAAGACTGATTGCTTTTCCTCGGCGTTCCCCAACTTTTCTATCCTCTAAAGTAATAGGTGACACTTCCACCGTGAGGTCCTCTCTGATCTATATATCCTCGGCTTCCAATACATGAGCCGGATCGAACACATACATTCTCAGTTGTGAGACGTGAAACACCAGATGAAGGTTTGCCAACTGAGGGGGTAAAGCTACCTCGTAAGCCACCGGCCGAATCCTCTTCGTGATCTGATACGGACCAAGAAACTTGGGCAAAATATTTTTTGAGCGGAGAGCCCTTCCCACGCCCGTGGTTCGGGTCACCCTCAAGAACACATGATCCCTAGCCGCAAACTCTAAAGGTCTCCTCCAACGGTCAGCGTATGCCTTCTGCCTACTCTGAGAAGCTTGCATTCTGTTCCTCACCATCCTCACTTTCTCGATAGTTTGCTCTAATAACTCTGGTCCAACAAGCGCTGCCTCCCCATGCTGATACCAACAGAGAGGAGCCCTACACCTTCTGCCATAAAGACCCTCGTATAGTGCCAATGCCGATGCTCGTATGAAAACTGTTGTTGTAGGTGAAATCTATCAAGGGCAGTAGCTTATCCCAAGCACCCAGATGGTCTAGTATGCATGTTCTCAACAAATCCTTTAATGACTAAATTGTTCTCTCAGACTAGCCATCGGTCTGAGGGTGATAAGCTGAACTCATGGTGAGCTTACTACCCATAGCACTCTATAGCGTCTGCCAAAACTGAGACGTGAACCACGAGTCTCTATCGGAAACTATGCTCGAAGGCACCCCATGAAGCCTTACTTTCTCCTTAATGTACAACTAGGCCAACTTGGCCATTGACATCCTCAAGTTCATCGCCAAGAAGTGAGCACTCTTGGTCAATCGATCCACTATTACCCAGATGGTGTCATGCCCTCTAAAAGTTCGTGGCAAATGGGTCACAAAGTCCATTGAGATGTTGTCCCATTTCCAGTCTGGTATCTCTAAGGGTTGTAAGATCCCACCTGGTCTCTGGTGCTCCACTTTTGACTTTTGACACGTCAGACAGGCGGATACAAAATATGCCACATCTTTCTTCATTCCTTGCCACTAAAAGTTTTCCTTGAGATCCCGGTACATCTTAGTCATGCCAGGATGCAGACTAAGACGACTCTTATGCCCTTCCTCAAGAATTAACTTCTTTACCTTCGCATCATTGGGTACACAAATCCTACCATGAAATCTCAAGATATCATCATTACCCAAGGCGAAATCTCTAGTCTCCTCCGATCCAAGCTGCTCGCTGACCTTGTTCAAACTTGCATCCAATAATTGCCTCTCCCTAACCGAGCTCAAGAAGTCACTAAATATAGTTAGGGTACTACATCTAATGGACTCAGACCCTAACTCTACCTCTAGCTTCATATCTCGGAATTTCTCGAGTAGTTCCACTTCCTTAATTATAAGATGGGCAGTAGGTACAATCTTCCTACTCAATGCATCAGCCACTACATTCGCCTTTCCCGGATGATATAGCAGCTCGAAGTCATAGTCCTTCAGGAACTCCATCCATCTCCTCTGTCTCATGTTCAGCTCCTTCTGATCAAATTGATACTTGAGACTCTTATGATCGCTGAATACACAAAACTAGGCACCATAGAGGTAATGCCTCCAGATCTTCAAAGCAAACATTATGGCTGCCAACTCCAAGTCATGAGTGGGGTAGTTTCTCTCATGAACCTTAAGTTGCCTTGAAGCATAAGCCATTGCCTTCTTCTCTTGCATTAGTACACAACCGAGCCCAAGGTGAGAGACATCACAATAAACCTCATAGGGTTTTCCAACATCAGGAATCACCAATATAGGAGCACTAGTCAACCATCTTTTTAGTTGTTGAAAGCCCTCCTCACATTGGTCCGTCCAAGTGAAGGGTTGGTCCTTCCGAGTAAGCAATGTTAGAGGCTCCACTATCTTGGAGAATCCCTTGATGAATCTCCTATAGTAGCCAGCTAGACCCACAAAGCTTCTTATTTCTGTTGCAGACTTGGGACTTTCCCACTTTACCACTGCTTCGACCTTTGTTGGATCCATAACTATACCTTGTGCGGATATCACATGCCCCAAAAATTGTACCTCGGCCATCCAGAACTCGCACTTAGATAGCTTGGCATATAGTTACTTCTCCATCAAGACACTGAGCACCAACCTCAAGTGTTCTGCGTGTTCCTCCCGAGTCTTGGAATAGATAAGGATGTCGTCAATGAAGACAACAACAAACTTATCTAGGAACGGTCTGAAGATCCTGTTCATATAGTCCATGAATACTGTCGGGGCATTGGTCACACCGAACGACATCACCACGTACTCATAATGTTCGTACCGTGACTGGAAGGTAGTCTTCTATACATCATCCGGTTTCACCAAAATCGGGTGGTATCCCGACCGCAGATCTATCTTGGAGAACACTGACGACCCGTGCAGTTGATCCATCAAATTATCAATTCGCGGAAGGGGGTACTTGTTCTTGATAGTCATCTTGTTCAGTTGCATGTAGTCCACACACAAGCGTCAACTCCCATCCTTCTTCTTCACCAACAGCACTGGTGCTCCCTAAGGCGAAGTGCTGGGTCGGATGAACTGCTTCTCCATCAATTCCTCTATCTGTTTCTTGAGTTCCACTAACTCTGCCGGAACCATGCGATATGGAGCCATCGACACCGGGCTTGTTCCTGGTACCAGATCAATAGAGAACTCCACCTCTCTACTGGGAGGTAACCCTAGTACTTCATCCGGGAATACGTTTTCAAACTCATGCACCACAGGTATGACCGATGTTCCCTCCTTCTCCCCTACCTCCATACGGGTGAAGATTATGAAGCATTGTGCGCCACCCTGAATCTCCTTCACCACTCCTTGACGAGACACCAACTCAAGCTCCTCAGAGTCGGGGAACAACAATCTTTTCTCACGACAATCTATCAGAATGCGATTGGCAGAGAGCCAATCCATCCCTAAGATCACTTCCAACTCTTGTAAAGGTAAGCAGATTAGATTTACCTTGTACATGCGTCCCTCTACCTCCACCGGAAGCCTAGCACACAAGGATGACATCTTGACCAGACCTGACGCCGGGGTAGATACTACCAGTTCGCACTGCAGCTCGCGCACCGGCAGACCCAGACGCTCCACACAAGCAATTGACACAAAAGAGTGTGTCGCTCCAGAATCATACAGTACACACAAAGATTCACCAGCTATCATGCATCGACCCATAACAAGATTACTTGAGCTTGCAGCCTCTGCTCCGGTCATGGCATGCACCCTGCTAGTCACCTGAGGCCTGTTGCCTCTGTCCCTCTACTGGTCCTGGTGAGGGGTCTGAACCGGAGGGAATGTTGCTACCCTAGCAAGAGTGGGACAGTCCTTCCCAAAGTGGCCCTCCTTGCCATAGTTGTTGCATCTGCGGTAACCCTCCATGCGTGGGCAAGCACTCCTCAAGTGGGGACCTCCACATATATAGCACTAGACCCCACCCTACTAAGGAGAAAAACTCTTAGACCCCTGAGGCTGATGGTGAGGTTTGTCATATGGTCACCTCCGCTCCTCATGTCTGGACTTGGACCCCGATGGTCCCCCTACCCTCTAAGATTGTTGAGGCCTCTGACCTTCCATTTAGTTATTCATCTTCTCCATTACTCTGGCCTTCCCCACCAAAGTAGCAAAATCCTTGATGGATAAGGGTGCTACCATCAAGCGAATGTTTCCACGGAGTCCATTTTCAAACTTGCGACATCTCCACTCCTAGTCGAGTGGCAAGGTATAGAAACGGCTGAGGTGTTTGAACTTCTCAGCATATTCAGCTACTGACTTCCCTCCCTGGGTGAGCTAGAGGAATTCCACCTCCTTGGCATATCTGACGCTATCAGGGAAATATTCCGAGAGGAACTTCCCTTGGAAGGCCTCCCGTGTGACTGGTTCTCCCCTCTCCTCCATGATGGATTTCATGGTAATCCACCAGTGTTTAGCTTCTCCAATCAGCATATAGACTGCAAAAGCCAACTTGTTATCTGCTGGGCACATCTTCGCGTTGAAGATTCTCTCTAGGTCCTTCAACCACTGATCGGCTGCTTTCGGGCTAGTCTTCCCGTTGAACTTCACTGGATGATGCTTCAGGAAGTCTTCTAGACTCCACTCCCTGACTGGTGGTCGTGGCTCACGGCCAAACACAGGGGCAACCACCCTGTTCTCCTCTAGTTGGCGGAGTGCCTCCATGTGATGCCGGTGGGCATCCTCAGCAGCCACCCTAGCAGCCTCCATCTGCTGCATCACCAGCTGTTGCTGCTCAAGCGACACTACATGTCGCTGCATGGATGCTTCGTGCTTCTGCATCATAATTGTGCTTTGCTGCGTCATAGCAGTCACCATTGCCTCTATTACCCTAACGATATCGGGTACGTCAACCTTAGAGGATTGCGGAGTCCTACGAGGAGGTGTCACAGTTCACTGGCTCACAGAAAATCACTTGGTTAAGTTTGATAAGACAGGAAATTTAACCAGAACACTCAGAAAGACACAAAGAAAGCTAAGCGGACATCCAAGTCCACAGACTTAAGGAATGACCGCTCTGATACCATAAATGTAGCACCTCATTTAATTAATAGCCGTAATTGAAAGAAATGTCACAACAAAATAGTATAGTAGCGTTGTCTTAGAGTTTCCATAAACCGCCTTATGATAAACCAAGGCATACAACGATATCAAACTAAACAAATACAAAAATTTAACTAAAATGAAATTGGAAGTTTAAAGGACAACCAATACATGGGCCGTGGCCCCAAAAGAAAGCTCAAAATAGAAAATCCAGCCCAAATGGCTAAGCAGTGGAGTCATCGTTCCCTTGTTGACTGTGAGGACCTCGCACATCTGCTCCCATCAATTAAATTGATGATTATCGCAAAAGAGAAGAGCCACATACAAGACAACCATACAACAAACAGGGTAAGCTAGAGTAAAACAGTTCAACAAGTAGTTACATGTCAATACACAATCCAAGCATTTCATATATCATCCAAACATGTTCTAACATTTCAAACAATACACTAGACTCTGACTCGACTCATCCGGATATATATAGTCTGGTCGAATTTGTTAAAACAGATCTGTCTAAAAATCTTAACCAAGAAAGGGATCAGAATTGATTAATGAATCTTTCACTTGGTTAAGTGGAATCTTGAAAGAATCTTTAAGTCTTATAACCCAATTAATCAATTTCGCAGTTCTGTGTTAATGGATTGTTTAATGCAATTAAGAAAGATTGTAAGAGAAGAGATAAATCAAGACACAACAGTTTATACTGGTTTGATTCAAGATGAATCTACGTCCAGTCTTCTCCTAAGTAAACCCACTTAGGAGGATTCCACTAATACAATTAGGATCCAAGAATTACAAGAACATCTATATCATTCTAGAACCTAAAAACCAAAGAACTTGATCTACCAATCAAGAACTCCCCCTAGGAGCAATGCATCCACGCAATTGCACCTAGGCCTACACTTCACGTAATGATGCAACTGTAATCAAAAATACAATAAAAAAGAATTAAGAAACGAATCCACCTATTGTTGTGCAGATTTTTCAATTTGCTCCTAGATTCAAGCTAGACCCATCAAGGTAGAATCAACCATCAATCTCCTTGAATCTTCTCTTGAATGATCTTCAAGAATGCTTAAGAACTCTGTGAATCTTAGAGGGTTGTTTATCAAAATGTTTTTCAGTGATTTGTAATTCTTTTCAGCATGAAACAGATTTTAAAAACAACTTTTATACAGAGTTCTCTATTGTCATTAATGGATTAGGAATTTACCTAATCGATTATCGTGAGTGTATTTTCACTGCCTTAGTGCAGTACTGACAGCTAATCCATTAGTTAAACAACTAATCAATTTATGATTGCATAAGCAAGAGTGTGATGGTTAATTACAACTTAATGCAAGCTTGATTTACATATGATAATTTCATATAAACAGCCTAATGCACAGCCTAACTAAAACAGGACTAATTCTAAACTGGTAATGCACATGAAGTGTAGCCTTGGACATCATCAAAACCATCTTCATATGAGTTGAAGTAGCTACCCCTTTCAATAGGATTCAGCGGATGCTTGCACTTGTAGTGGATACCTTTGCTCACCCCCGAGCTATGTGTTACAAGTGTTACAATGAATCAATTCCCTCACGCACAAGGTTAGCCCTTAAGGAGTTTCAGGCCTCCTGCTACTCTCACCACAAGAGTCAGTCCGCTCTAAGTGAGACTAACTGACTCCTTAGAGTGTCAGGATGCAACCTTACCTTGAATCCT
>Ga0209589_1010974_pt1 | contig 12985 bp, 8 predicted proteins | sample CowpeawhiteBW_FD_187525 | JGI IMG/M metagenome (GOLD analysis project Ga0209589, IMG submission 187525) | Root nodule microbial communities of legume samples collected from California USA - Cow pea white BW (SPAdes) (version 2) | ecosystem: Host-associated > Plants > Roots > Nodule | place: USA...
TGTAAAATATTATATATATATATATATATATATATATATATATATAAATATATTAATAATTGATTCCTAAGTTATCTAGATGCAGTCTGTGTAACTCTTCCTGTGAAACTATAGTATATAGTAATTTGTGATCGAACTTCATTTATTAGTAGAAAATACTTTATATGTCATTTGTTATATTATAGAAAATTTTTAAATAATTTCAAATTTGAATGATAAAACATAATTAATTACTATAATAAATAATTTATATACTAATTTATAAACTAAAAATTATTAGTAACTAAAATAGTTTTAAAAAATTATATTAATCTTAACTAAAACTGTTTATATTATGAATTGTTCTCTAAATTAGTCATTAATATTAGTTATTAATATTTTGATTACCAAAAAAGGTCTTTACATTGACTTTTAAAAATATTTTTATCATTAAAATTGATCATTATGTAAAAGTTTTGTATAGTATTAAAATACATTTTACACAATTTTCATGATGATCAAAATAATTTATATTTTAATTTAAGAATAAAATAATATTTTATAATAATTTAAAAATCAAAACATATTTAACCTAGAAATTGAATATACTAATTATATATACTCAATCACTTTTCTTTTTCTTTTCTGTTATTTTTTATCAAAACATTTCAATTAAATTCATGCTCCTTCTTCCATACTCACCCTCTACTAAACCCTAAACAAGACAAAGCATAACTATATGATGTATCTAAAATAATATTTTTACTTTAGATCTAGACAATAGTCAGAAGAATCTAAAAGCTACAGAAAATTATAGCATGTAATTAATTGTATTTGTTGCTCTCTAGATATTGTAATGTTGCAAGCTATTAGTAGGATTTCACTATACTAATTAATTTTTATTGACCTTAATTAATTTTTAAAATATTTCAGTTATATAATTTTATATATGTCAAAGACCAAATTCAAATAATAGTAACACACTTTTGACAGCATATAAGAATGATAATTAGGAGATTTAATCAATACAACTGAAACTTGAAACAGTAAAATACATATTTGAGAAACTTAATCCACAATTAATGATGAAATACGAGAGATTCAATTCTTAGAATTAAGGAATAAAAAACAAATGAACAGCGCTAGTAAAAGTACAAGATATTTTGACAACTAAATTATAGTAACTTTTTTTTACAACATGAAGTGATATCTTCTAAATAATATTGGAATACAGAAAAATAAAAAAATAAACAAATTGAAAATCATTTCAAAAATATCATCTTAGATCTTAAGAGAAAGTTATCGAAATAAAGTTGCAAAAATATCATTTTCTTTGTTAAAAAAGGTGAACAAGTGCATGAAGTTATTGTGGTCCGAAAAGTGCTGTAAAACTAAGCAAAACAGCTTTGTTTTTCTGCCACACTGGTCCTGCTTTCACTGCAAACAAAGCTTTTTTTTCTTTACCACTTCCCTTTCTACCATACTATGCAATGCACTTTTGTTTTGAAAGTCCAAAACTGTGCTATGGAACCATGGAACATGGGTCCTCTGCACACATGCACTTTTATCATTCATAGTTCATTGTCTTTTATCAACACTACAAACCTTCTTTACAAAAATGTCATCAATACTCTTTTTAACATATATTATAAAACTTATTATTATATAATATTATGTTCTGGCACATGAAATCAAAATATTCTGTGTGTACTCCTGTAATAATATGTAGCAGTCCTTCTCAAAGGGAATAAAATTCAGTAATAATCAGACAAAGAATCTGTTTTTTTCTTTTGCTGTCTCACCATTGTCTTCCTCTTAATACAACATGTTCAGATCAAGTAACACTACATGCAATTAATCTAGAAATTTTGTTCTTGAAAATTAATTTTATGGATATACTAAATACATTTTTATATTGCAATGGGTCTATATTCTATATTCCAAGAGAATTCATCGAAAAGATCCATTATCAATAATATATATGATTGTGATGACTCTATATTCAAAGAAATATAATATCAATAAGATACGAGTTCAAAATGCAGACCATTACATTCAACTACAAACTTTAAAGAGAATAAATTTATGAATCCTATCGTTATGTATTGTTCAATTCTTTTATCATTTCTATCCGACGTGAGATTTAAATGCCTAATTGGATTCTTAAAACATATGGAAACCTTGAAATGTGAGAAAACTTGTAGAAAAACAAAGAACAAAATTTATGAACAAGATGATTGAATGGAGTAGAAAACTAACCTTCTTCAATCCAGGTATGGTGGCAGAAAGTGCTATGAACCTTTCAGTGAGTTCCTGTCTTCTTTTTCTCTCAGCCATGATGTGATCTTGAATCTCAGATGAGCTTCTATACTTCTTGGCACCTTGTTTGGGCTTTGGGGTGCTCAAGACATGGTCATTCTCTGAGCTCAAAACTGAAGAACATAGGGCATAACTAGGGCAACCACCATGATCATTAGGTCTATTATAATAATGATGAGAAGGTTCCATGGTTGAGTTTTCAAAGGACAAGATGAAGGTGGATGAGGATGGTGCTGCTGAAGAAGAAGAAGCATTGTTGTTTGCAACATCATGAGAAATGATGGAGCTTGAGCTATTACTCTTGAGCATTTTCCCATGCCTCTCATCAAAGCTTGCATCTCCATAGCAACTACTTCCCATGGAAAAAACATTGTTACTGTTACTGTTATCATCGTTGTTATCATCGTATGAGAGCATGGTGGTGGTAGAAGAGTTGTGAAATGAGAAATCTAGTGGTTCAAGGAAAATCCCAGAGAGGACGTTATCTTGAGCAGTGGATTTGTCTTCTTCAGCCATTTCCTATGACAGAAAACACCAAACAGAAGAGTCAAAAGAAGATAAAGATAACAGAAAAAGTTGAGATTAAGATGTGGTGGTGATGATCATTGATCACAGTACTGATAGAAGAAGAAAAAAAAAGTGTTTTTTTATTGGTGGGTGATTAGTACCAAAGAAGAAATCCAAGTTTCCCACGCGTCTTCCATTGAAAGAAAAGTGGAAGAACTGAGTCCAAGGTTTCAGTCTTTTAAGGTACACAAGGAAGAACATGGAGACAAGGAAAAAGAGACGAACTCGTTATTCATGCGACGACAATTTCCACCGTTGGATGAAGTGTGATGATCTATTGAAAATGTTGTCATGGGGATGCAAACCCTTGTTGCCAAAATCAACATTGTCTTCTTTCAAATTAAGGAAATCAATTATTTAGATATTGGGCTCACTTCATTCTGCATGATGCAATCATAAGCTGTGAAGACTCGTAAGATCACCTTTCTAGGATCCACCAGTTAGATTCTTTTTCTTTTCTCAAACACTTTAAAATGATACAAGATCAAAAGCTAGTTTATTATTAAAAATTTATAAATTTAAATGTTATATCAGATATTTACTAAAAATAATTTGTTTATTGAGTGTTTAAAATAATTTTAATTTGGGTTAAATATGTTTTTGATCTCTTACCTTTTAGTGAATTTTGAAATTAGTCTATTTTAAAATTTTGTGGACCAATTTAGTCTTTTATCTTTTGAAATACATGAATTTAGTCTTTTAAATTAAATTTTATAAGTTTATTTGATATTTCAAGCGTGTTTCATAATAGTACTTGAATTAATATTAAAACAAAAATGTGTCAAACATTATAAACAACTCAAATACAATCTTGAAATGCGTACGAAACATCAAATAAATCTAACAAAATTTGATTAAAAGGACTAAATCCACGTATTTTGAAAGATAAATGACTAAATTGGTCCAAAATTTCGAAATGGACTAATTCTAAAATTCAGTAAAAGTTAAATGACCAAAAACATATTTAACCTATTTTATTTTAGTTTATATGTATTATCTTCTAATGTTATGAAGATATAGATAATGTGGATATACTTTTGTTCTTTTGTTTTGAATCCTACAATTCAAGAAAATAATTTATTAATGATTAGTGATAAAAAAAATATTAGTTTTTATCGTGATTAATTTAGATACCAATATATAAACTAAAATATATTGGTAACTAAAATAGTTTCAAAAAATTATAGTTAGTCTCTAAATTAATAATTAAAATAGTTTTTATTATGAATTGGTTTCTAAATTGATAAATATAATATTAGTTACCAAGTACCAGAAAAATTGGTGTCTAAATTAGTCTATAATTAAAAAATTAATTTTTAAATTGATTTCTAAATATATTTTTTATCACAAAATTGATCCTTATATGATAGTTTTCATGATATTGATTAATTTGTCTTCTTTCTCCTATCTGATCCAATTCATTGTTATAACTTGTTATTGAAAAGTGAATAAATAAGTTGATACATGAGCGAAAAAAGATAAAAGAAGAAAAAAATGTAAAGGACAAAGAATATAAATTTTCTATAAATTGTGAAATTTTAAATTACATGAATTTTCTATTTTTAGTAATAGTAAAGAGTAATAAAGAAACTTCAGAAAATGAAAAGTGATGAACCACAATTTTAAAAATTAAATTACATCGAAAATATTTTAATTTTGAATTGATCTTGAATTTGTGAAATAATCTTTTGATAATGAAAAACGTTCTATTCTTAGTACACGAAAAGCTTTATACAACCTCTGAAGAATGAAGCTAATTGAACGTAATTTGTACTCTAATGAAGTCTCTGTAAGCTAATATAAGAAAAGAAACTAATCCACATGTTATTCTTTGCAATTTCTCAATAAACCTACATCAATTTCTAAAAATCATAAAAAATAGCACAGGAGTTCAAATTAGCAAATATCTAAAAATCATAAAAAATACCACAAGAGTTCAAATTAGCAAATTATATATTCAAAATGAGACCATAGAAGTGTAGAGTTCAATTAATGTAACTATAGTTCAATGTAACTATAATCAACTCAAAATGATGTCTAAAAAAATGTTACACTCGAAACATTAAATGAATTTAAGATAAAGGCATTTGAAAAACAATAAAATTATAAAAATGTTAAGAAAATATGTTATAGGTAGACAAAAATAAAAAATATTTAATTTATAAGTTAGTTTATATTATATATATGTATACGAAATCATATTTTTGTGCTTTTTTAATGATTAAATTGAGAGTGTTTTATATTTCCACAAAACCAAATTGAAGATTTTATACCTATTAACTATCTAAGTGTGTTCATATTATTTTATTAAATCGTCTTATACTTTTTTTTGTTAATAAAAAAATACAAATGCATGTTCCATTACTTTTTATTTTGCATAATTTTATTTATGTTAAATTATGTTCTTTTGTCTCTATTTTCGTAGAAAACTATCGATTTAGTCTCTCTATTTTCATTTATCTCAATTTGGTTCTTATTTTGGGAAATTTGGTGCAATCAAGTATTTTCTGTTAGTTGTGTAGTAACAACGTTAAGGAGATGCCACGTGTTGATTTTTTTTTTAATTTTCTAATTTTTTAAAAAAATTAAAAAATTGTCATGTGTCAAGCTGACATCGTGCCATGTGATAGTGACAGTATGATGTGGTAGTGCCACGTGTCACTCTATGCCAAATGTCATTTTCGCATTCTCAATTTGGTCCTTGTATTTTTTATTTTTGTCTCAATTTAGTCCCAAATTTTATATATTGGACGAGTCATTGATACATTGATTAGACAAATCTATTCGTGCACATATTAGACAAGTATATTAATACATTAGATGACTTTATTAATTATTTGAGTAGAGAAGCCTTAATGCACATTAGATCGGTCTATCCATACAATAATTAGATGGGTGTAACAATAAATATTGAATGAATGTGTCTATGTATATTTGATTATATGAGTCTTGCAATACACATTATATGAGATATGATATTGACAAGTGTACCAAATTGCACAATTAATAAAGTGAAAAAAATTCATATAATTGTTTGCTCAGGAAACTCGGGTTTGTTCGAAGAAACTATGATTATTTACTAATTAAGGCTACTAACTTTAAAATAATGAAAAGATTGAATCTTTAATAAGATGAATATAAAATTATATAAAATAATAAAATTGATGAAATTAAGTATGTGGTAGAGACTTTGGATTTCATGTTCTAATTCAATGTAAAAACACTAAGTAATGTACTCTCAATTTTTACTCTAGCAATTACACCACATGCTAAAAGGCTCTAATTTCTTAGAGGCTAGTCTAAACCTTACTACTTAAAATTCTAATCCCTTAGATATTTTTACCAAAAGTTTACATTAAGTTCACATGTTTAAATTGACTAATTGACAAAACTCTGTGTAGAGGTCAAATTTATTAGTTATTTTATTCTAATAAAGGTTCTAAATTTTTTCTCAATAATTAGATACCAACAAATAGACAATAAAAAATCATGTAATTATGAACAAGAACAAAACAAAAGTAATAGACAAGAAGTATATTGAATAGTAGAATCACAAAGCACGAAGATACATTACACCTAATCCCAATGAATAAGGGAGTTAGTTACTCCTATACATTCATTCTGAGCATTATAAAAGGGATAGATGATGAAAATAATGGTAATGATGAGTGACTCTAATCTCCTTAAGGCTCTTTTTTCGTCTCTCCCTTAAGAATTTTACCTTCTTACCTATATTTATTTTCCTGACAAATGTCTCGTATGTTGATTTTTTAGTTATTTGATATTGTTAATTTGCTTTTTTACCTATTTTAATGGTTGAAACTTTTATTTTTTAAAATTATTAAATTCTATATGTGGCTGGACAATCACTATCTTCCTATTGAGTCCATATAGTCGATATTATTTGTGTCCAATTTTTTATCCACGCTATTTTTTTCTTGTTACTAAATAAATGCATTCTTGTAGTGTATATATATATATATATATATATATATATATATATATATTTTGTAATTTTCTCGAAACATATTAGTTAAAGAAATTAGAAGAGATCTTAGTGACTTTGATATATCATACAAACCTAATCCTAACAAGTCATCATTCAATACAACATTGAAATAATCTCATACAACCGTAATCATACTCTAAACCTTACGTTCCATACCAATAATAGCCTATCTTCTCAAAATCTCAAATCCTAACCTAAAAAGTGGGTAAAGTTGATGAACAAATAAATGTAGTAACACAGTCGATGTGATTTCCAAACTCTTTGTACCAAAAAACAAAGAAAAATAATCTGTTTATTGCATGCTATAATAGTAATAGTAACTAATTTACATTTAGAATACCTAAAATATCGGCAAGATTGATGCGGTAAAATTTTGGCCATGGCTAACTTGGTCGACCTTCGAGTAGGACTGACTCGGTTGACCTTCAGGCATGACTGATTGAACTGACTTTTAGTTGGGGTCGCCTAAGTTGAATATCAGTTGCGACCGACTTACCCGATATTCGGCAGGGACTGACTCAACCGAATTTGGACCCGATCAAACTTAATTGATTTTCGGGTCAAGTTGTCTAGGCCAAATTTTTGCCTGAACCGACTCAGCTGAATTTCAACTAGGGCCAACTCGACTAAATTTCTGCAAGGGTTGCCTCGGTCGACCTTCAGTTAATGTCAACTCAGGTCAACCGTCGCCCGGAACCAACTTGATCGACGTTTGGCCAGGGTCGACTTAGCCTGACCCTTATTCGGGTATGAGTCACGTGCACGCACACGCACGCACACACACGCACGCAGGGTTGCCTCGGTCGACCTTCAGTTAATGTCAACTCAGGTCAATCGTCGCCCGGAACCAACTTGATCGACGTTTGGCCAGGGTCGACTTAGCCTGACCCTTATTCGGGTATGAGTCACGTGCACGCACACGTACGCACACACACACACACACAATATTATCACCAATGTTTGATAATATCTTACCATATCTAATAAAGTACAATTTACAATTATAATATAGTTTAATTATATTTTTGATCTTTTAACTTTCAGTACAAATTGAAGTTAATCCATTTTTCAAAACTTTAGACTAATTTAGTCCTTCATCTTTATAAATTGGTGAATTTAGTCCTTTTAATAATATTTTGTTAAGTTTATTTGACGTTTCAAATGCCTTTATCACTTAATATTGAAATAAAAATGTGTCAAACAAGGTAAACAATTCAATTTTATCATGAAACACGTTTGAAATATCAAATAAACTCAACAAATTTTGGTTAAAAAAACTAAATTCAAGCATCTATAGAATTTGAAAACTAAATTAGACCAAAGTTTTAAAGAGAAACTAATTCTAATTTTTACTTAAATTAAGAATTAAAAATATATTTAACTCTAAATTAAAATTTAATGGATAGACGTAACGATTAAACTAAGTAAGCACATATTTCGTTCATTAAAACAAAATTATGTTGGTCTTTCCTAGCAGATAAATAGAAGACATAACATGGTTATAAAGTGATTGGTTGTATTTCTATTTTGAATGGTTTATGATTTGGGCCTATGTTAGCTTTTTGGAGTCATTTGTTGCTTTCAATGTCAGATGTGTGTGGCCTTTCTACCAAGACTTCTCCATTCAAGACAACTCACATTTTTTAAGAATGGAAAAAAGATTAATACTTTTCGTTTTTAAGAAAAAAATATTAAAATAACATTTTATTATTTTTAAAAAAATAACTTTGCATGGTTTAAATAAATCAAATACTGAACTAATTTTGAGTTTAGCAAGTAGTTAATATGATTTTCAGGATAAAAATACAAATACTAAAAATGATGTCATCAACAAAAAATATGAATCATAAGTGTTATATATAGGCAACCATACCATATTATCATTATATAAACAAAATAATGTTTTATTTGGATTAGAAAATAGACACTGAAAGTGTGAAAAAAAAGTGAGAAGTAAAAATATTTTGAAATAAATGATATAAGTAAAAGTATACAAAAAATTAAATATTTATGTTATCATTAATATTTTTAATTATTATTTTGATTACTTATTTTATTATATAAGTTTGATAGTTTTTTTCTTCTTCTTATTGTTATAATAATTTTTTAAATTTTATTAAAAATGTTGTTAATTTTGTCTAGTTTTGTAAAAATAAGTAAATATAATATCTATAGTTAAATTAAGAATAACGAATGATATGAATAATAAATGTTATCTTCTAATTAAAAAATAACTTGGCGATAAAAGTACCAAGTGACACTAAAAAAAGAAAAAAAGTAGACCAACATGCAAATATTTAAAGTAATTAATGAGATAAAATTAAGAAAATATCCTTAGTGAAAAAGAAAAGTTTTCTTATCTTCATTATAATAAAAATCAAGAATATCAATACAAAATTTAAACATAATTAATCATGTTTAGGCCCTTAGGTGATTATATCGTAATACTTTATTAAAATTAAAATATAATTCTAGTTTCTATAATTTAGTGTATTTCTATTTTTAATTTTGAAGAAAATAATTAATAACATTTTCAATATTTTGTTTTTGTTCATGTTACCAAGAAGATATAAAAACTTAAGTCTTGAAAACATTATATTTGTTAAGTAGACCGTCATTCAAGATACTACTAAAAATTCTCTTATTACATAGGAATTTTCTTGCGAATTCTTATTATAAAATCCTAAATTTTGAAATCATTATATTTGTTAAAGACCGTCATTCAAGACACTACTAAAAATTCTCATATATTACACGGAAATTTTCTTGCAAATTTGTTAAAAAAATTGCAAGAAAAGACTTTTTCCTGTTATTTTTTCTAAGAATTTTAATTTGCAGGTAATTCCTTCGTGAGTAATTATTTCCTACAAAATTATAAAATTCGCAAGTATTTCCTACAAAATTTGTTGCGAAAAGTGTTTTATACAAAATATTTTACAAAAAAATTGATAGCAATTTCCTACAAATTGTTTTTCATAACAAAATTTATAAGTATTTCCTACAAAAAAAATTCAAAACAAAAATGGCAGAAAATATAAATTTTTTTAGTAGTGAGATTTAATGATTAAATAGGCAAATGAATTGAAAATAATAACGATAATAAGATATCATAGAAAATAATATTAGATAAATATAATTACTAATACTAAAGATTAAAAAAATTTAAGTTTTTATATTTAAAATACACCAAAAATATCATAATATTATGTCTAAGTTTCAATTTTACAAGATGATGTTATTTAACAATAACAACTTTAGATTTGAAAAAAAAGTTAAATATGATTTTGATCTTTAATTTTCAATAAAAATTAGAATTAGTCTCTCTTCAAAAATTTTGCGCAATTTAGTCCTTCAATTTCAAAAATGTGTGAATTTAGTTATTTTAACCAAATTTTGTGAAATTTATTTGACGTTTCAATTGCGTTTCATGATAGCATTTGAGTTGTTTATACCGTTTAACACATTTCCACTTCAATGTAGCTGAGAAACATGTTTGAAACTTTAAATAAACTTAACAAAATTTGGTTAAAATGACTAAATTCGTAATTCAAAGGACTTCATGCATTTCTAAAGTTAAAAAACTAAATTGGGTCAAAGTTTCGAAGAAGAACTAATTCCAATTTTTAGTGAAAGTTAAGGGACTAAAGACATATCTAACAAAAAAAAAAAAACATATCTACTTAAAAACTAAGAAAATAAACTACTAGGGATATTACCCAAACATCCATATCTGAAATGCTTACGTGTGTCCTTTTGTTTGGTTTTCTTTTTATCTTTTTGGTATGCTAAAGTTGGTGTTTGGGAAATTACGCACTGAACCCTTTGTTTTGGTTTGTAATTTTTTTTCCAGAATAAAGCCAATGGGTTTTTCCCGTTATTTGTGTGCTTTCCCACTTTTCCAACCCTTTAATTTCAATTTTGATTTACGTATTGGATGATAGGGAACCATCCTTCAACCTTTCTCCATCTTGTATTCATCTTTTCCATTTTCTCTACTGGTTTGTTTTATGATCTTTTTCCCATTATCAACATATTCCCCTCTTTCAATCTTATTCTTTTCATTTATTCAATCTCACTATCTTCTTTCTTGCCACCCTTGCCCTAGGGTTTTTAATCTTGTTTTCCTTTCCATTTTCTTATGCACCCTATGTTGAAAGGTTGAAGGCTAACATGAAAGCATCGTCGAACATGGGAAGCAGAGGGCAATCGAAGATGATTTTGACGATTGAAGGTTGCACTAATGTAAAATAGGCTTTTTATATCGGTTAAAAAAGATTTTTTATACCAGTTCTAGCATCGATATAGATACAGGCAATATAGAAGGTTCGATCTTGTCATAGCAAACGACGAACGCGACAAGACTTCAACGACAACAGACGAATTAGATGAGATCCCAATGTGGCGAGTAAATGGAGAAGGAACAAAAAAAGGAGAGCACCAAGTTTGGAGGAGCAAAAGGAGTGTGAAGTGCGAAACGTGAGTCGGAAGCGCAAAGTGTCAGAGAAAATATTCTATACTGTTATAATGTAGAACAGTCCAAAAATGTTACTACTGTTTATGCTTGTTCTAGCTTCTAACATGTATAATAATTCTTCTCCAATGTCAAAAAAATGCTAGTAGATCACTATCTATTCCCCTTATAGATTCAACATGTATAAAAGAACTTATATCATTTATAAGATTGCACTTACTTCTTTTTAGACATGTCAAAGTGAGTCAACCCGACTCACACGGGTTGGCTCACCACGAGCCGGGTTGAAAATGAGTGAACCCAATCCGGCTCACTTTATGGTGAGCCAAAAATTTTGTAACCCGGCTCAACCCACTACGGGTTGGTGGGTTAAGTGGGTTGGCTCACCAACCCACCTAAAAAATTATTTATTTATTTATTTATTTATTAGTATTCAAATATAGAAAAAGAAGTTCTTTTTCCATATCTGATAAGATTTAAACTGATATAATATATAGGTATAAAAAGCAAATTTTGCACTAGTGTTGGAAGGTTCAACCTTTGATCGGACAATGATTTCTTCATCGAAAGCCTTATTCTTCATCATCAAAGGTTCTTCCTCTACATCTTCTTAATCAAATTAGGTTTTCTTGATTTGGTTTTTGTCTTGATTTGATTTTTGTCTTTTCCGTTCGTAAAGAAGTTTTTTTTTTTTGTGTGTGTAATAATAACATCCAAATTAATTCTTCTTCTTCTTCTGCTTTGTTCCAAAATATACCCATCCTTGCCATTCTTAGTTTTTGGCTTAACTCTTCATTTAGATTCTATGTATTTTTAGTTTTTGGATTGAGTTTCTTCTTTGTTTTGCTAGGTACCCATCTTGCCATTCTTAGTTTTTGAATGAGTTGAGTTTCTTCTGGGTGTGTGAAGGTAAGTATCAAAGGTTATATGGTTGGTTTTTTATTTTATTTTTTATTTGTAATGTCACTATTGGGTCAACTTGGTATAGTTTTACTTATTAAATCATCATGTATTTTATGTTTTTATTTTAAACTTAGGGTTTGCTGTATTTCGTTCCGGAAAGATTTGGTTTGTGCTTGGTATGGATTTTGTGGACGAAAGTTTGAAACTTGTATGCTAGTTGCAGCTGATGTGGCAAAGTGCCATATTGTAATAGGAGTTTGTGACGATCTTATCTAAAAAAAATTTCCAAAGTTACTTTTTACATTTTTTATGTTTATTTGGTTCTTATTTCTTGTTAGTGCTTTTCTATATTTTGTTTTGTGGTCTTTTGATATGTATTTCATAGTCTAGATTTTGTTAAAGTTGTCATTAAGCTTGGTAATACTCCAATTTCTTGGAAAACTCATAAATAACAAAAAGTTTCTGTCTTTTTAACTGAAGTTGAGTATCGATCGATGACTAAAACAACCCAAGAATTAATATGGATTAAAGATATTTTCTCCTCTCTCAATATTGAATACTTTCTGTTTCACCTCTATTGTGAAAATCAAATAACACTCCACATTGCAAAAAACCCTATTTTCCATGAACGGATATGTAAGTTAACCGTCACTTTTTACTAGATAAGATAATCCAAAATCTTTTCCTTTTCCCTCCTATATTCGGATGACTACTCAACTAGCTAATCCAAAAAGTTA
>Ga0209589_1010977_pt1 | contig 12983 bp, 8 predicted proteins | sample CowpeawhiteBW_FD_187525 | JGI IMG/M metagenome (GOLD analysis project Ga0209589, IMG submission 187525) | Root nodule microbial communities of legume samples collected from California USA - Cow pea white BW (SPAdes) (version 2) | ecosystem: Host-associated > Plants > Roots > Nodule | place: USA...
AAATTTTTAATTACTTATATGCATTATTATTTAATTAATTAATATGACTAAAAAATATTTAATTTTTATTCGAACTAAAGTCGTCCCAATATGGTACGACTTCTTCATTATCAATACAACACTGAAGTCTCTCCAATATGGGACGACTTATTCATTAACAATTTAATACTGAAGTCTTCCCATATTGGCACGACTTTGCTTAAAATGTTAATTAAAGTCGTCTGAATATGGCACGACTTCTTCATAACACAAAAGTCTCTCCATGCTGGCACGACTTCAACTCATTTTAATTAAAATCGCCTCATTTTGGCACGACTTCTTCATATTGAAATCGCACCATCTTGGCACGACTTACCCTTCGCTGGAATTTTAAAAAAATTTGCACCATTTCAGGAAATACATAATTAAATTGCACCAGTTTGGGAAAAAAACCAATGTTGACATCCAGTTAATATATATGTCGACATTCGGTATTAATTTTATTTTATTTTTAAAATTATTTAACCCTAAATAAAAACATCAATTAAATTATTTAAAATACCATAAAATATTTAAATAAATTCATTATTTGGTAAGAAATTTAAATTATTAAAATAAAAATAAATAAATAAATAAAAACATTTAAGAAAAAAAATTACAAAAGAAAAGATACAAACTAAACGTGCACATCCGACACTTGTCTTAACCAGATTTTGACATCCATTAAATTCATTAAATGAAAATTTGTTGTGGTTGTACGTGTCGACATCCGTTTAATTAGAGGTGCACGATTTCACACTTAAAAAATTTGGAACTTCACTCATTTTTTAATTATTGTCACCTACACCTATTATTGTTGGTAGGGACATTAATGTCATCACATCAATGCATACATTTCGAGGTGTAGAAGAACTAATTAGAGGTGCAGGAAGAAGCCCCAAATTAAAGGTAGGTTTAAAAACCTTATACACACTAATTGGAAACTAAAACAAGTTTTATTTATGGATTGTACGGTCCCATATCATAGGGGGCTTCTCCCTGCACCCCCAAACCTTCTCCTGTACTCCCAATAATTACCATTTTGACCCTCTGTTTTCTGAAACGGATTCTGAAATGTGTTTCATAAAAAAACATGAAAATTTATGAAACGGATTTTGAAATCTGTTTCATACTTTTGATTAGGGTTAAAAAGGTAATTATTGGGGGTACAGGAGAAGGTTTGGGGGTGCAGGGAGAAGCCCCCATATCATACCCTAGGTAAAAGAAGTCTGTTATAGCCCAATGTGGAGTATTTCTTTCTACACCTCCATATTTTCTTCATGCATCCCACACTTTTAAAATCCTAAAATACCCCTTCTCATAAGTAATACAAAATAGTAGTGTGAGGAATGGTTAGGAATTTGGTTTTGCTGAGTTGGTCTTTCTTAGGTGTTGGTGGTGCTTCTTTGTGGTGAGTGAGTTTGGTTATGATTACAGTGGGTGGTAGTCGTAGTTGGGTGATTTTTGATTCAATTGAGTCTGAATTTTTGTTAAAACACTTCAATAAGTTCTTTTTTTGTTACCAATGTTAAAATTGTTATCGATTGCGTGACTAGACATGCTTATTTGGTAGTTGATGCACACATGACACTAATGTTTTATGATGTGAAAATTTGGGTTGATTATAATATTAAAAAAATGTGATTGAAATTGGAAATTTTTTTAGAGCTGTCAAAATGGGTTGGAACCTGCGAACCAACCTAGTTCATCACGGGTTCAGATCATGTTGGGTTGAAAATTTGTTACAAGTTTAAATATGGGTTGATTTTTAACCCGAACCACCTAGAACCCGGCTCACCTGGGTTGAACCCGTGGTGAGTCAGGTTGGTTCACCAACCCGCAAATAAAATGTCACACAAGTATTTTTTTTGTTAAGTTGGACTTTGCATTTGTGTCAGGTTAGGTTGTTGTTTTTAGCCAACACGTAAATAATTTGTATTTTTGTGATTTTGGTTTGTATTTGGATTGTATAAAAGTTTATTTAGATTTTAATTATAATTATAATTTAATTTTTACTGAAAAAATAATTGTATTTTTTAATTAAGTGAGTTCGTGAGCCAACCCGTTTAATCCACCAACTTGTGGTGGGCCGAGTTGGATTTGATTTTTTTTTGGCTCAATAAATGAGCCGGGTTGGATTGACTCATTAATCCGTAGTGGATTGAGTCGGGTTACCTATTTTGACAACTCTCTAATTTTTTTTAAGTTGATAACAATTCCTATCATCCAAACGTCGGAGGTTGGATCAATGGGGATGCGTCAAGGAGATTTGAACCAACAACAACTTTCAATCGCAAATCTGCATTGAAGAATGGGGGAAGAAGAGAATTGGCACCCCTAACAACATCACTAGCAGTGTCTCCGTCATGACGTCATGGCGTTGTTGATGACTCTGGTTGGGTACACTGTGGCAGCCCTTGTAACGAGCAAGGATGATGGTGGTAGGGAGGAATAGAGAAAACCCCAATGGAAGAAAATGGAAGAGAAGAAGAACGGAGGAGCACTGGTGACGCCAACAAAGCTTTTGATTATGGCCGATGGCATGAGGATAGTTCCGGTTGGGCAAAAGCGACATTGACTTTGTGGTTGAGGGAGGAAGAAGCCATGGCTGTTTAACTTTGGTGTCATTTGTGTAATGAGGAAAAAGAAAGAGGGATTTGTGCATGAAGAGAGGAAAAAAAGGTGGGCTAAATTATCTTGTCATTAGGGTAGACCATCATCTTCATTAGGACAAACATCATATTTTCCATAAAAAAGCAAAAATTGATATATAAACAAGTACATTTGCACATCAAATTTAAAACTTTTGACATGGATTTAATACACTTTGTCACATCACCACTATCTTAATGTTATTTTTAAAAATTTGACAAACAAAGATTAAAGTGTTTTAACAAAATTTGAGACTCAACTAAAACGAAAACCTATATAGAGATCAACTCAAAAATTTCCAAGCAAATTTAGAACTAAGCTAGTAATTAGGAAAAAATAAAGGAATCCTGGTAGAGTGAATAAGTTGGACTATTTGACTGTTAGAAATATTGGTGGAAAGGAGTAACGTTGACTCCATCACTGATTGGTTAGACGGAAAAGAATAAGGGGAGAATCACTTTATTTACGATTTGATACTTTTGTTCTTTTCTTCATTATAGAAGAATCATAATTTGTTCCTTTATTAAAAATAATAATCTATAAGAAAAGTGCATGTCTTTGATAATCTTTAAATGATGGTTGAAAAAGATTTCAATTATTGATTTGAAACTTAACATAAGTTTTCAAATGATAATCAAAGTTAATTTAAAGTACTCCAGATTTCTTAAAGTGGTTGTATAAAAATTTATTATTACTATTTTAATGGATATGATTAACTAATAGTTAAACACTACTCAAATGATTTTTTTATCTTAATTTCTTTGGCTTAATTTATGTTAATTTAAACTGTAATATAATAAACGAACAGTGAATAAATTAAAAAATGCCCTTATGTTTTTAATTTTTTTTTAACTTTGAATTTAGATTCATAAATTTTTTATTTCCTTATAGATTATATAATTTGAAGTACTTTTAATTTACCTAAATAAAAATGTACTTATATACAAATAAACTTTTTTATAAAAATTTTCTATCACGCTGTTTAAATTGCTTGGTATTTTTTTTCTGTCGATACATCAGTCAAGCCGTTCTTTCCATAGTTATTCTTTGTGCTGAAAATATATTCTCTGTGCTCAAAGTGAAAAGAAGTTTAAAAATATCAATTTTGTTTATGAATTGATGAAGAGACATTTAGATCCATTGTATAATATATATTTATTTATTATTTACTTGACGGAACCTTAAACATACTTACCCATAAATTAAGATTACAAATTTAAAAGTATATTTATTAACTTTAGAATATTTTAAAAAAAACATACAAAATTTAATTAGGGTGTCAAAATTGTCTGTCCAACCTATTTTGATCTGTCCTCACCTTAATTTACTATAGATGAGTTGTGTTGAACTGATTCATTACTGTCAAGTTAGGAAATACAATCCGTAATGAGTTGGTCCACTATTTTTCTTTCAAATTTATTTATAAAATTTATATATATATATATATATAAATAAATATTTAAAATATATTTAATCATATGAATATTTTTTTAAGTTTTTAATTAATTAATTAGTTAATATTTTTAATTGGATAAATAAAAATAATTATTATATTTATATATTAAATTATTTTATTATAATTCATAATTAAAATTTAATTTATAAAAATTAATAATTTAAATTAAATAATATTGCATAATTATATTTTTACAAAAATATAATATAAAAAAATATTATTTTTAATTTAAAAAGTTAAAAAAAATTAAAAACGAACCACAAATCAGAAGTGAACCGAACTACCTTTAATTCATTAATTTCGTTTTGGTGAATTTACGGACCGGCTCATCACCCATAAATTTAACCCACCCAGTCAAATCAAGTCATCAAGAGCATACAGGGTGGAATGATCATAACATCATATCCGATACCTATTATTCTTTAAAGCGGAAAATATTTCTATACCCATAAAAACAACTCTTGATTTCACAACGACAGAATTATTCTATTTTTTTTAAAAGTAAACATTAATTTGATTTCTGATAAAAAGAACAGGAGTACACAACTCTGCATAAAGTGTTTTAGTCACTTCAGCCTTTTTCTTTTACTTTTAATATCTAAACCCTAAAATGATAAATGTGCAGCAATTCAGTATTCAGTTTCTAAAAAATAATCTTTAATAATTAAAGTTGTTATTTTAAAAAATCACCACCTTAAATAAATAAAAGATTAAAAAATACTACATGTATAATCTCTTTTTACTAAACTAAATTGACTATCTTTTGTACCCAATCTAAAGTTTACTCTAACATTTTTAGACAAGCTGAGTTTATTTTATTATAATATTTAGGTTAAATCACTTTTTTTTCTCTTTATCTGTGATAAAATTTTAGTTTGATCTTCAAGTTTTTCATTATCTTAATTTAGTTTTTATTTTTTTAAAAATGACTCAATTTGGTCTTCACTGTTAGTTTGATCAGACTGTTAGTCAACGTCACGTGTCAATTTCTGTTTTTTTTAATGTTTTAAATTCTTTTTAATTTTTAATTTTTTTTTTTAATTTTTTACGCGTGTCACTTCATTGTTGTACCACGTGTCAAAATTGTTAATTTTTGACACATGGCACAACTGTAAAGTGACACGTGTAAAAAATTAAAAAAATTCAAAAAAACCATAAATTAACACCTAATGTTGATTTTAACACCGTCTGGTCAAAGTTAACGATGATGACCAAATTGAGTTATTTTTAAGAAAATGAGAACCAAATTAAAACAAAAAAACTTGACGAACAAACTGAAATTTCATGACAAATAAAGAGATAAAAAAGTAATTTAACCTAATATTTAAATATTTTCGAATAACTAAATATTGCTTGTATACTATAGTAATTTTCGTTCCTACAATAAAGTGATAAATGCCATTAGATTAAGTCAGTTTCCATTATTTTTAATATAAGTCAATTTCTAAACAATTTACGAAGAACATGGCAAAACAAACACATTATATTCTTTTTGTTTCAACAAATCCATAAAAAATCATCATAAAAGTAAAACAGTTTTCGATTTTATAAATTACAACTTTTGTGAAATAAAATCATAGAGCATACATAAAAGTTAAAGTTGGATTGATTGCAAAATGGTAAAAAAGAAGAGTATTTTGTATTTATTTTTTTGTCGTATTAAATGAGAGGATAAGCACTAAGGTGGGAGACAAAGATATGGTGAACCTAGCATTACAAAGTTAAGGCAGAAATCAAAAATTCCAAATTGTTTGACTCCCATCACTTTCAAATGTACTTGACAAGAAACAACACGTAACATGCATATCCTAAGGCAGTGTTTGGCAACCTATTAAACTTCCCTCAAAACACCGATAACAATCCATGCCATTCTTCAAACACACCCCTTAAAAGCAGATTCCTTTCTATATTCCCACGTGGCCCACTCCCTTTGCGCTTTATGCTATTCCGTTTTCCCAATAATATCTCAAGAAGCCAAGATTAGCCAAACAGAGTGCTACTTCAAAATTTGTCGTGTCACAGAGAGAGAGAGGGGGTTAGGCCATGGCGGATGAGAGCGTTGTTGAGTCCCCGGTGAAGAGGCAGAGAGACGATGAAGAAAATGGGGTCTCTGTTTCCATGGATACGGAGGGTGGCAAAGACCCACAGGGTAATGGTTTATCGTCGGTGATTCCTGGCTGGTTCTCTGAAATCAGTTCAATGTGGCCTGGTTAGTTCTCTTTTTACCATACCCTTTTGTTTGTTTCTTCTAAAAGTTGTGCCTTTTCCTTGCGTTTCGTCACTGGGGAATGAATTTTTTCCTTTTTTTTTTTTCACTTGTTGGTTTGTGCGTGTAAAAAAGTGAAATTGTATTGTATCAAATTTTTTTTATGGGTTCCTTCTCTAATGGGTTTGTCTCTGTGCGAAGAGATTTGGATTTCACTTTTACGGTTGAGACGTATTTTCTGGATTTCTATCCAATTTAGTCGTCTGATGGGTTGTGTTTCTGTTTTTACTCTTGTTTACGATGGCAATGTTACTTAATAGCTCCTTGTCATGTACCGCAGAACGAGCAAGTGTGTAAATATCTCTATGTTTCAATATTCTTACACTTTCTCTCGTGGAACAATGGAACTTTTCTGTGGTTTTTATTCATAATTGATTCTTTATATACCTTTCTTTTTACACCTTATATGCTGGCATGATTTGTTTAATTCTGGTTTTTGTTTTTTTATTTTGACATCTGAACATTTGGTAGATCAGCTAACAGTGGCGCTGAGTCAATTCTGCTGGATGTTCTGGCGATATTTTAAGACTAAAAGTTGATCATCAGCGAGCTAATATGAAATTTATGGGAATATAATAAATCTCACTTTTAAATGTATTGGAATGAAGTCCCCTTAGAAGTTGAGTGGCAATTATCTATGGTGTTGCCTCTTTGGGACTTTCTCCACTCAATTTTCATCCTGTAAGATCTTCCGGTATTTGTTTTCAAAAAGCGTAAATGATTGTTGTGTATTAAAAGGAATTAATACCTTTAAAGTGAGCATGCACTTTAGAAGGACTAAAGTTTCATAAGCATCAATCAATGGAGATGATTTTAGCAATTTCATTGCTTATTAATATTATATGCATTTGCATTAATTTTATTACAATACCAGTTGCTCCAATCAACCCTTTAATTTTGTGCTAGTTTTTCTAAGGGCATCTCTTGCTTTAAAAATGCTAGATTCGTACAAAAAGTATTTATTCTAGTTCTTTTATTCGATGCATGGTTTTTTGCATAAACGGATATGTATATTGAAAAAGGAACGATAAAAAACAAATACTTTAGAAATTTGAATAAGCAGATACTGTATGCAATCACATAAAAGAACTAATCTCTGTCCTTAAGACTCTTCTTCTCGTTTTAATCATGCATCACCTATATTAATTTTTGGGATTAAACTTTCTCAGTTCTTTGATCTGTCCCAACTTCTCTTCTACGTACTTGAGGAGTCAAAACTTTTAAATGACTAAGATGCAATTGTTATCATACCTATTTCTGCCAGTAAAGTGCATGCCTACCTTGTAAAAGAAAACGAATCTTCTTATTTTTTTTAGAGAAATGTAATTTGTACATTAAATTTTACAACTAAGAGGAGTATCAGATTTAGTAATGTGATAGGGAGAGATAGTAACAAAGGTAGTAATTCTAATAACTTTTCATGTGCCACGAATGATATTTTTTAGTACAACTTATGACATTAACTTTTTCTAAAAAGAATGCGTTGCCAAAATCCTAGAAATATAAGCACACAGTAATCTGTTTTTCTCTGATTTCAGAATAGTTGGTTTTTCCTTCTGTAATAATACTCAAGAATTAAGTATGGTTGTGCTTTTGCTGCAGGAGAGGCTCACTCCTTGAAGGTGGAAAAAATTTTGTTTCAAGGAAAGTCTGATTACCAGAATATCATGGTCTTCCAGGTACATGAGGCTCCAGTAAATTATGAAGTTACTTTACAATTTCCCCTTTTTCATGTTACTACCTTTTTCAATGCACTGCTGTGATGTCTTTTGCAGTCGTCAACATATGGCAAGGTTCTTGTTTTGGATGGAGTAATCCAGTTAACAGAAAGGGACGAATGTGCCTACCAAGAAATGATCACTCACCTTCCTCTTTGCTCTATTCCAAACCCAAAAAAGGTATTACTTGCTTTTGTTATATGTCGAAATTGAATGTTTACTCGTCAAACTTGTATACTTACTATCCTCGTATTTTTCATGTTTAGGTTTTGGTTATCGGAGGAGGTGATGGAGGGGTCCTCCGAGAAATAGCACGCCATTCTTCAGTTGAAAAGATAGACATTTGTGAAATTGACAGTATGGTTGTTGATGTAAGGCACACCAAATTTTACAATCTTCTTTCCAGTCTCTGACCAAAGCTAAAATATGTTGCAGGCTATTATGTCACTTGCACACAGTTACTTCTCTATCTAAATTTTCTTGGTTTGAATGAGATTTTACCGAAGGGAAGTAATATAGTTATAGCTTCTTAAATGATGAGTCTCTGTATCCAACACGTATCCAATATTGACACGTGTAGGACGTGTATCGCTAAAGTGTCCAATTCAAAAAATATATTTTTGGATCTCTGACATAATTCTGACAAGTTCTTACACTTAAGAAAATTAGTTATAGTTGTTCAATTTTTTTAAGTTGGCCAAAAAGACTAGTCTAGTGCTCAAAGATTTCAAGTAGCAGTATATGCTTAGTATCTAATTTAAGTCGTGCAGGTCTCCAAACAATATTTCCCTGATGTTGCTGTAGGGTATGAGGATCCTCGTGTGACACTTACTGTTGGTGATGGTATGATAAACTATTCTATTTTTTTTTTTTAAATATTTTATTCTTCTTGAAGAAATTATCTAATGATGGATTTTCTAACAATGGTCTAGGAGTTGCGTTTCTGAAAAATGTTCCAGAAGGAACGTATGATGCCGTTATAGTAGATTCATCCGACCCTATTGGTATACCATATTATTTTTCCTGCTCTTCTATGTGATAATAAAAATAAAACTGTTTGATAAAGGGATGTTACATTTGGCATCCTCAAGGTCCTGCTCAGGAGCTATTTGAAAAGCCCTTCTTCGCGTCGGTTGCAAAGGCTCTTCGTCCAGGAGGAGTTGTGTCTACTCAGGCAGAAAGCATATGGCTTCATATGGATATAATTGAGGACATCGTGGCAAATTGTCGCCAGATTTTCAAAGGATCTATTAACTATGCTTGGACTACTGTACCTACATATCCAAGGTTTGTATTTTCAGGTTATTTGTATAGGGATGGAGAAAGTAAAGTATATGATTATCCATTTTATGTTATATTTTTTTTTTCATTTCAGTGGGATGATTGGTTTTATGCTTTGCTCAACTGAGGGACCACCTGTTGATTTCAAGCATCCAGTGAATCCCTTAGATGAAAATGAGTTTCAGAAGTCAGCTAGACCACTGAAGTTTTACAACTCTGAGGTATGTTGCCCCAACCACCTTCCGTTTGAGATTTTGTATTCTTTCCTCTCTTTCCTGAACTGCTAGTTCTTATCATCCAAGTATCCATCTTTGCCTTTAATTCCAGATTCATACAGCAGCTTTCTGTTTGCCATCATTTGCAAAGAGAAAGATTGGTCCTAAAGCAAATTAGAAGATTTTAAAAAGCTTTGAAAGAGCTTACTTGGCTGTTGTAGAAGTCCAACATTGGTCCATTCTATCAATGAGCCATGAAATAAGTCAGGTTGAATTTGGCATTGAAGAGTAAGGTTTATTTATGGAAATGAGTTTTGGGTGATAATGATAGAGTTGATGGATTCAGTTGTCATTAACTTTCCTCATAAACACATTTCACAATGTGGAACTATTACTATCTGTTAAGAAAAATTTTGTTTAATGCAAATTATTGTTCCTTGTGTCTTGAATACATTTGGCGTGGTTGGTTCTATTAGTACGAAAAATCAGCTGAGTGGATTACTCTGATTGATTAAAATTAGCAATGTGATTGAAAGTCTGGGCAAATCCTAAATGGAGTTTAAAAGTGATGGCAATTATCATCATCAAACCAAAATCTACATGTTTTATGATCTATCTCTATATTCGTATTAATAAGTTGGAGAGGGGACCAATCCATTGGCATGATTAAATCAATTTTGAATACTGATCACTATCAATTTGATGTCTAAAGTTTACAACCTTTTCTTTGGAAGCACAGAAACACTGCAGCATAGACAAAAATAACAAGGGTGCTTTGCTACTTTCAACCCTGATGTAACCTTTCTTCTTAGAATATCATAAATCTATGCTTACTTTCAGTTTTTTTTCCGTTCAAGATGATGATGAGGGAAAATGGGAATGTGGGGTTCTGGTAAATTACGTACCCTTCAGGAATTGGCTCCTGTAATGTTAGTGCACACATAAAAAAACTTGCTTTTGATGGAACAATGCTAGTTTCTTCTCGATACTCCATACTTTCACAGGGAAGCACTAACAAGATGCTGAAATATATCTTATTTCGTAACTGACTAATCACTATGGAATAGAAAACCTTGTTATAATTACTGATTGAAAACATACAGGCCTTGTACAGTAGAACATAAAATTTATTGACTAATTGTTATAAAAGACTGCATAACCAGCTAGCTATGCCTATTTTAATCCTAATTCTGAACTCAAATCGACACCTTTATTTTTTCATAACCACCACTTCTCATTCACGGACCATTCTTAACATCCTTACCTGATTCCTCATCAGTTTTCTTTTCCAATTTCCTCTCCTTGCAATCATGAAAATAGATCATGCAAGCCACCCATTTCAGCTGATTCACCATGCAAGACAAGCCAACTTGTACAAAAATTGCATTCCCTTGCTCATAGCCTCCAATATGGTAGCATGAAAGCCTCACAAGATGACCCCAAGCAAAGAAAATCAACATCAGAAAGAGCCCCCTCCTGTGATTGCCTCTGCTGAAATATGCTGAAACAGCTAACGCATCAACACCATATATACCCTCCAACACCGAGATCACAAGGCTCATGTTCCACATAGCACTCCCCTCCAAGTACATCCTTAAGACCTTTGCAAATGCCATGCTGCAAATTACTGCGAGCAACACGTAAAAACTCGTGCCTTTCAAGAAAACATGATAATTTAGGACTATCCACAGTAATCCAAGCTGGTGAGTAGTTGTCAAGAAGAGAACATAGATAGAAGTGACAAATGAGGCTCTCAATCTTGATAGGTCAAAGGGTGTCTCAAACATCTCCTTCAGAGTCATTTTCTTCTCTCTTGAATGCAGCTTTGAAGCCAAATCTACCGTAACAGCTGCAGAGACAAACTCTGAGACATAGAGAGGCACCATGTAAATGAAACCAACAAAAATCAGCTTCAGGAAATAATCCTTGTTGAATCTGCTGATAAGATCTATGTCATAGAGAGGCAAGTGACCATATGATAGGTTAAAAATATTGAAGGTTTCCACCAGAATTTCTTGGAGGTAAATTTCAAAGTAAACCATGATACAGAAGAGAGGAAGAGAAGTGAGAAAGGTGAAGATGATGAAATTGAGGTTTCTTAAATAGACCATAACAGATTTACTGAGGATATCAGATACTTCAAGCTTCTGCTTCTGCGTAGAGCAACTGTTTTCACTCTCCATAACTCTTCACTTCCAAGAAACAATAGTTTACAAGGTGAAGATTAGCACTCCGTAAAGATCTATAAAAACCAATTTTTTTTCTTTTGTTTGTGCTCTATTGGAGAGACCCAGTAGGGAGAAGACTTGACTTAATGACTATAGAAGATTGGTGTCACAAACAGCGACTTGGTTGTGTGTGTCTATCCCCGCTAAGATAAGTTCTTTCCTACTTTGACTTTCTCCTAATGTTCACATTGGAACCGGATTCTCTTATCAGAAAGAATACAAGAACAATATTTACCCCTAATTCCTTCTGTTTTTTTTTTTTTCTACACATTTAAAGGTTAAAAAAATACTAAGTTAATTTTTTTTTTACTGGATTATGAATGCTGGAAAACCTGCAATCATATGACCTTGTGCAGAGTCCTGGTCAATGTCAAGAAATTAGAAATGTACAACCACCACAAAATAAAGAGATTTTTCCTTTAACTAAAACTACAGGTTTATAAGTTTCTTTCTTATTTTTGAATAATAGGATATAAGGCATGTTTGGAGAAATCTGATAGTTCAACACTCAGGATAAAAAAAATAAGAAACAAAAATTAAATCAGATTGTATACAAGCTAAAATTAGAGTTGGAAAGTAATTTTACATTATTGTTACATGAGATCAGACGCTATTATACCTATCAGAATTTGCTCACTAAAATAGGGATTTGACTCCTCTATAGAGAAAAAAAAATATATGTGAAAAGAATACACTTTAGAGGATAAAGAGCAATAGGTAACTTTCCAATTTATTTTTATTTAATTATATTTTAAGTCCATAATAAATTTAAAATTTTTTAATTAAGTTCATGAAAAAATAATTTGTGGTCTATTGAATACTCAATAAATTTAACTTTTGTAATTGAGTTTACACTGTTAATTTTTTCTGATAATGGGATGATGTGGCTTTTTAAGAGTTTGAAATAATTATTATTTTGTCACGTCACCTTGCTCACTTGTCACCACATTCCATTTTATTATTTTATAATTTTATAATTTTATAATTTTATAATTTTATAATTTTATAATTTTAAAATTTTAAAATTTTATAATTTTATAATTTTATAATTTTATAATTTTATAATTTTATAATTTTATAATTTTATAATTTTATAATTTTATAATTTTATAATTTTATAATTTTATAATTTTATAATTTTATAATTTT
>Ga0209589_1010979_pt1 | contig 12981 bp, 8 predicted proteins | sample CowpeawhiteBW_FD_187525 | JGI IMG/M metagenome (GOLD analysis project Ga0209589, IMG submission 187525) | Root nodule microbial communities of legume samples collected from California USA - Cow pea white BW (SPAdes) (version 2) | ecosystem: Host-associated > Plants > Roots > Nodule | place: USA...
TCTATAAGGTGTCATTAGATAGCGCTTTTTTACAAACGCTCTCTATTAATAGATATCGCTCTAATAGATAGCGCCTAAAAAGCGCTATCTATTATCAAAAAAAGCGTTGTCTATTGACAATTTTGGCATAGTGTATGTGGATGCATTGGATTTACCATCTAAGACATTGATGACACTAATAGCACTAAAAAGAGAATTCATTACATATACAACATAATCATGATAAAATACATTACTTTTGTAATTAAGACATACTTTTGTATTAAAGTTTTCAATTCTTTGTTTGGCTTCTTGTGCACTCAACAAAACCACATGACAATATGGTCTATGAGACAAATAATAATCAATTGTCAATGAGACCTATTAAATAAAGATTTTAGTTAGTGATTCGGCATTAGTTAGATAATAACTAAAGTGAGTGAGTTCAACTTACGCATGAAAATAAGGAGCGATGTAAATTTTTTTCTAGGATGCATCAATCAACCATTGAATGTAAATTTGAGAGTGCATTGTTCTATTCCTAGACTTTTTTGTACTTTGAGGCTCAAGGAAATCATAGATATTAGCATTTCTCGCATTGACAATTAATCCATTTAGATACATGCATTGCTACAAATTCACAAGGTTTAGGTTGATCTAACGAAACATAAGTTAAATGCAAAATATAAATTTAAGTGCACTCACATAATCCAAAGTTGAATGACTACAATGTTCAATATCTGATTACCCTGAATTATTTCAAACAAATCTGACATGTTTATATACAATGATATATCATCATTGTCAACGCTAAAGATGGTTGCATCAACGCTAATGGAATGCCATAAGGTACTTGAAACAAATTGGATGATGCCCTAATCAACTCCTTAATTGGATTAACATTTTGGTCAAGTTGGGGTTCATAGCTCGGGCTCAAAACTATAGTCTAACTCCCATACGAAAACCAGCAGTACGCGCATGACCCAGGTGCTCTTCATCCCGTTAGTTGCAAGACCAAGCCTCAAATTTCTAGGATCACTCCCAAACTGTGGATAGAGTGTATCATTTCTCTTTCATTGAGGTGAATCAGTTGTGTGTCATAACAATCCATCACTTTTTCTTCCATTTGCATGCCACACAAGGTTTTTTGCATCATTAACATTAACAAATAAACGTTTAAATCGAGGTATGATTGGTAGATACCATGTCATTCAACAATTCAGGCAATTCAATGATACTTTTATCTATCCACCCATTTCTTGCCTTGATGTTAAATAATCTTAATATTGCTAACAAACGTGTGAATCTTGTACAGTCGAGATATAAAGCTTTTTCTAAATCATCTTTCAATAAATCATACATGTGTGCGTGTTAAGAATTTTCTTCTCCAATATCCTCAACCATATCCTTCATGTGATCTTCACAATATACATTAGACTATGGAGATGGAGATACAATTGAGAGGTTTACAATTTCACTATGTTAGGTCCACGTTGTATAACTCTTTAAGAAATCATCACAAATAAAATGTTCTCTTACCAACTTAATTGGTAGTCTCTCTCGTTTAAACAATTAACACAGGATCAATAATATTTTCCATTCAAAAGTCTTCTTTTTCGTTGAGCAGATTGTAGAAATTCTTCAACATCATTATCATATACACCACTAACTCAACTAGCATTCACCCAACTTCGATCTATTTCTACACAACATAAAATCCATTGTTTATTTATGAATATCTCCCATTCATTAAAAAATATACTACTTTGCAAACTGTCAAAATCGACGACTGAAGTTCATCATAATGATTGTCATTACTCCTTCCTTTAATTTTAAAATATAATTTGGGATATTTCAATTTTTATATTGAATCTTAAATAGGAAACTAAGAAACAACCCAACTATAAAATTGATGGAAAAACACTTAAAATATGAACTTCTAAACATATTGTTGAGTGTTGAACACCCTTGGACCCAAAACCAACACGTTAACATTACTACTAATACCAAAGCACAACAATTAGATACTTGGAAAAGCAGTAATCAAATATAAATCATAATCCTGAAAATAAATTTCATGAATCACGACGTAAACAAAAAGAAAAAGAAATAAGAAAAGGCCCAAAAGTGTTAATAGGTTGAAATACTCTCTAATTTCTTATGATCTGCATTTAAGACAACCAAGGATTGTTTTGAAGAACTTGAAATATAACACTTGTAAATTTCTTAGTTGTTTTGTAATAAATTCATAATATCCTTTTGTATATATCAATATGGCAATAGTGGCCCTTACAACAAGTTGGATAGAGCAAAGCAAATAGAAACCCATGCCTTATTCAACAATAGAGTCACTAAAGTAGCTTTGAATCAAGAACAACCAAATTCAAATTTTGTATACTACATTTACTTATCCATACACGGTTTTTTTGCAAGCATTCCCTATATTATTCAATTTCTTTTCCATTTCTAAGAAGGCACTCTACCTTGTTACAAAAAATTCTATCTTATGAAAAACAAAGATGATGTACGTTACCATAAGAAGACGCATCTCAACGGAAGAGAAAGAATATGTTGGGAGGGGAGTGCCACTGTAAGGGTTTGAGAGTCTCGTTTGAAGCCCACCATAGAACAGGACCAAGAGGCACAAGTTGAGCACAATGCAGCGGTAGACTAAGAGGGTTGAGCGGCGACAATGGTACTGGCAAAAAAGCTCCTTTAGGGCGACAATGCCAGCCTAAAAAAAATGTTGTTCGGTATGAAAGAGGCACACAACAATGGTGAACGAGGCACAAGTGGAGGATCAAAAACAGGTAGAACCAGCTGCGAGAGAAAACAAAGAACCGGAACAAAAGAGAGAAATGAAAAGGCACGAGCTTTGAATAAAAACATATACTACGTCAATTCTCTCTAACAATTGATGTAGTATCATGTGTTTTTTTTAAGTTCAATTCAAATGTCATACTACATCGACTACCCGAACAACTGATGTTATATTATTTTCAGTATTTACGAAATTGTCACCGATATTTTCTTATTACATAATTTCATTAACGAGTTATAATAATAATTCATAAAAAGTATCATTTTTCGTGACAAGTGTAGTTGTAATCATTATAAAATGAATTATATTTTATGACAGTTGAATATACTATCATAAAAGATACATTTTTCTTTTAAAAATTTTGTTTATTTAATCAATTTCTACTTGTATCGTAAAAAGTGCATTTTTTTCCTTCTAATTTTTATTTATTTAATCAATTATATACTTGCATAACAAATACTTTGTATACAAGAAACACTTATATGACAAAGATTTTTTAACAATACAAAACAAAGATTTTTGAACAAAAAATTTTAGTGATTTCATACATTAACTATAACAAAACTTTACTGAAATTTAATTTAAACAACTACATATAAACATGATCATTACAACAAATATTTAAAAGAAAAAAATGTCAACTATCTTGAACTTCATGTAACACATCATTCTTTAATGGGATAAGTAATTGAGTATCTACATGCTTAAATATTTATTCAATCAATAAAAGATAAAAATAGTTAATTTTTAAATATTTAAGATATTTGAACTAATTGTATGTTATCTCTCTCTAAGAGACACTATTTTTTACGATATGAAACACCCATATATTTATGTTGATCATAAATGTGAAAATCACTTTCCAAAATTGGTTTAACATGTGCTCTTGGAAACACAAGTTAAGGAGGAAACTCTGGATCACAATTATGCAAGAAAACGTGAACATCAAACACTTGTTCAAAGATGCAATGCATTGAGAAACTATATAAACCACAACAAAGAGTGGGAAAATATGCATAAGAAAAATTAACACTAATTAACAACACTTGATTCTTCATTCAACATAAGATGGACTCCCAAAATGCAAGCTACAATGTTGGGCAAGCCAAGGGTCAAGCTCAGGTCTACCTTCAACCTCTTCTCTTTGTAGTGTGTTGATGTTCACGCATGCTCAATATTCATAAATCATTGAAAGGTTTTTGTATGATATTGCAGGAAAAGGCTAGCAACATGATGGACAAGGCTAGCGATGCTGCTCATTCTGCTCAAGATTCCATGCAACAGGTTCTTCTATTCTTTGTTTCCCAACTTTTATCTAAATCAAAGCATGTTGTAACATTCATGTTTAATCCATATTTACAATAATATTCATATTGACATTCGAATGTAAAGAGTCTTACATGGTTGTTGAATTAGAAAATAAAATGCATGATAAAAGTAAGTGTATTTTATTGTGTATAGGCTGGGCAACAAATGCAGGAAAAGGCACAAGGAGCTACTGATTCTATCAAGAGTGCTTTGAATTCAAAGAATTAAAAAGCTAAATGGATCGTTAATTATGCTTGACTTTCTTCCCTTCAAATAAACCTTGTTTTTGTTCATCTACATATTTTGTAGAAATATCATTCTTTTTTTATATTAGATGTATTCATCTTATTTCAATTTGTAGAAACATCATTCAATTTTATTTCAAATGTAACCATTTTCCTTTGATTTGGGAAACCAGATTCTTTAATGATCAAAGACTCAAAGTTTTAAATATGAATGGTTCTAAAATCTTGTAGAAAGACATTGCTAACACCAAAATGTTAGATCTAGCCATTTATAAGTACATTTTGTTGAGTTCTTTTCAACAAGCAACAAGTTTATCTATCAATTAAATTACTTCTCAATCCTACAATTTGTTTTAAATTCTATTAGGCAAACATTTTGGAATTTTGAATGCAAAGCATTTGTTTTGATGAATTGAAACATTTTTCACTTAATTAAAATTATGTTAAATCACTCTTTTGGTCCTTATATTTGTCAAGTAATGTCAAATTGGTCCTCTAGTTTTTCTTTGTCTCAATTTGGTCCTTGTTTTTTTTTTAATGATTCAATTTGGTCATTGCCATCAATTTTGACCAAACGGTGTTAAAGTCAATGCCACATGTCAATTTATGATTTTTTTTATTTCTGAATTTTTGAATTTTTTTATTTTTATACGTTTCACTTCACAATTGTGTTACACATAAGTTTAAGAACTAAATTTCAAGTTCAAAACAAAACTCAAATTTAAAGTTTTGTATAAAATTTAAGTTAATTTGAAAATATCTTTAGAAATATTATTAACAAAAACGTTAATTTTAGTAAAAATATCATCATAAGATTTACAGAAAAATAAATTGAGTCTCAATTTAAGGAGGGACAATATTGTTCTATTTTTACAAAAATTGAGACTAAAAACAATTATAGGCAATAAATTGAATCATTTTGACACGTGGCACAATTGCAATGTGACACGTGTAAAAAATTAAAAAAATTAAAATAATTAATTAATTAATTAACACGTGACATTGACTTTAACATGGTTTGGTCAAACTAACACTAAAGATCAAATTAAATCATTTTAAAAAAAAATAAGAACTAAATTGAGATAAAAAATACTTGAGAACCAAATTGATATTATTTCACAAATAAAAAACCAAAAGAATAATTTAACCTTAAAATTACAATTGTAACTTGAAAATAAAAAAGGTCTTTTAATTATTTTATTCAGTTTGATTTATCTTTTTGATAAAAAAAAAACTCAATTTAGTTTCTTATATTTCAAACTCTAACGTGAAATTTTTTTCCATTTACACCGAAATGAGTGAGATTACACATTTGTTTTATTTTCTAAAATTAAAAAGCATAATATACTTATTATGAGTTTCTTAAAATGATAAAATAAATCAAAACTTAGAGCAATGTCAAAAGAAGTAAACTCAATCACAAGAATTATTTTGTTGTGTTAGACTAACGGTCTTTCTTGAACAGTTTAACATTAATAACCTAATATAACAATTTTTTTTGTCTAATTTTAATGATATACATTTATGTTTTTGTAATAATATAAGATGAGAATGTTCATTAGTTAAAAGATAACATTCAACATATCCTTCATCATAGAAGACATAAGTTCATTTTTTGTTTTTTGTAAGACTAAAATATACAAAAGTTGACTTACGAATGCCAACGACGATTTTAACACAATAAATCAAATATTTTCTAAAAGTGTACTTTAAATTTGGTATTATCAATATAAATAAATAAAATATTTTGTAAAAGTGTATTTTAAATTTAATATTATCAATATAAGAAAGGATGTTAAGAATATAAGATATTTTATGGATAGTGATACTTTAACCTACTTTTTTTGACTCACTTTTAACCTACCACTCTCATCATTCTTAGATCTTCACATCACATCACTACAAATAATTAAATAGATGATTTAAGAGTGATAGATTAAAAGTGAATAAAAAAAAAATGAGTTAAAATATCATTTTCCATATTTTATATATAACATGATGAGCGAAAAAAAATAAAAAAGAAAGTTGTCGGTTAAAAGCTACCTCCAATTGATAAAGATAATTTTTTATAATGACTAAAATGCACTTTTTGTGTGAATTTTAAAGCTGACAAACTAACATATAAAAGTATTACTTTTCATGATAGTTGTTATAGAAATTTCACTTTATATATTAATTTTAAAGATTTATCTGAAAAAATATTGAAATATATCACTTCATTATAAAAAAATTTATTACATAATGACTAGTGATTAAAAATATGTTTACATATTAATTTAGAGATTAATTTTTTAATTAAAATCTAATTTAGAAATTAATTTTTTTTAACCAAAATCTTAATAACTAATATTAGTGACCAAACTTAGAGATCAAATCATAATAGAAATTATTTTAATTGTGAAATTAAAAACCAATTTGAAACTAGAGTTGTCAAAATGGTTATAACCCGCGAGCTAACAGGGTTCAATCCGGGTTGGGTTGAAAAAAAATTATAAATTTCAATATGGATAAAAAATGAACCTAACCTGCTAAGAACCTGACTCATTCGGATTGAACCTGTGATAAATCAGGTTGGCTCACCAACCCACTAATAAATTTTAAAAATTTTAAATATTAAATTAATATATATATATATATATATATATATATATAATATTAAAAAATAAAACCCTAGATCTAAATGATATTCTCTTTAATTCACCACTGCATCTTTTGTTTGTTGTTGTCATCTTCAAACTACTACTTCCAGACTCGGCATTATTTGTTTGTTCATATTTTCATGGTTCTAACTTCTATCTTTCATCTCTCCCTTACTTTCACTTTATAATTTATTTTGAAACCTGCAAAATATTTTTAATTGGCTAAAACCCCGTTGGAAAAAACTCTTCCTAACGTGTTGGTTTCTATTTTTGTGGTACCATGTGTTCGTTTCAACGATATAAAACTATTCGTTTTCCTATTTTTACATTTTTTTCATGTGTTCTTTTTCAATATGCAACTTGATGTAGTTGTTAGATAAGTGGCATCCAAGAATATCTTATAAGTATCTTGCACTAACCACGCTCAAACGAGTTGAATACTGGTAATTTATTGGTCCCTTATATATTGTTTTAAAGTTATGCTACTTACACTTTTGGTTGTTTGTTTATATAATTTATGTTTGTGGTAATTACAGAACAAAATGAATTTTGAAACAGTAAATGATCAATGTGTTAATGATAATTTAAATGATTTTTTGTCACCAACCATATAAGAGATTGAAAATGAGGGTACAAATTTTGATAGAGAAAGTAAGAGACCTAGTGGAACTACTTCTAATGCTTGGGATCATTTTACAAAAATTGGTATAAATGAAGGTAAATAAAAGGCAAAATGTAATGCATGTGGTGCAGAGTGTGTTTCTGGTGATTCAAATATAGGGACCTCAACAATGTTACGTCATTTGTCAAAACGGTTCTAAAGAAATTAAAAGACAATGACATGGGGAAAATGATAATTGATCATACTAGGAAATTAAGATCTAGGGAAATTGACCAAAAAGTTGTAGATGACCTTATTTCAATGGCTATTATTCAACATGGGCTTCCATATAATTTTGTGAAATATAAGTGAATTAAATAATTGTTTGTATATCTAGCTCCAGAATTAAGAGTTCCAAGTAGGAATACAATTGTGTCTAATATTTCAAATAAATTTTATGAACACAAAGAGAGGGTGAAACTCGTAATGCATAAATCTCATAGCCGAATTTGTTTGACAATTGATTGTTAGACTTCTATAAATTAAGAAGGTTTATTTGTTTGACTGCTCATTTTGTTTATCTGAGTTGGAGGTTGTAGAAAATTATTGCCTTTTGTAAATGGAACCTCCACATATTGGTCATGATTTGGCACACAAAAATTTTGCTTTGTTGCTTGATTGGGGAATAAATAGGAAGATTTTTTCTATCACATTAGACAATGCTAGTGCCAATGAGGTGATGCAAAAAATTTTGCGTGAATAATTGAATTTGCAAAATAGTTTGATATGTAATGGTAATTACTTTCATGTAAGGTATAGTGCACATGTCTTGAATATTATTGAACAAGAGGGATTAAGGGTGGCTTCTGATGCTTTACACAAGATTAGAGAGAGTATCATGTAAGAGGATTGGAGGCAAAAAAAAATTGCATTTAAAGAATGTGTTATTCAAGTGAGGGGTATTGATACCAAAGTAGGTTTGAGAATGGATGTTGCTACTAGATGGAATTCTAGCTACCTTGTGCTTGAGAGTGCAATTAGATATCGACATGCCTTTGCAAGTTTGGCTATCCATGATACAAGTTATGTTCATTGTCCATCAAATGATGAGTGGAAAAGGGCTGAAAAAATGTGTGAGTTCTTGAAGCCATTTTATGTAATGACTAATTTGATTTTAGGTTCTTCTTATCCAACTTCAAATTGTTACTTCATGCAAGTTTGGAAAATTGAATGTTTGTTGCGAGAAAATGCAAAAAGTGATTATCCGACGATTAAAGATATGTCATCGAGTATGATGAACAAGTTTAGTAAATATTGGGATCACTATTGTGATATTCTTGTTATTGGGGCTATTCTTGATCCACAAATGAAGTTTGAAGCAATTCGATTTTGTTATTCAAAGATTGATCCTTCTACTTGTGAAGAAAAGATTAATTTTTTAAAGGATAATATGTATAAGTTGTTTGAATAATATGTCAAATTAAATCCAAATGAGTCAAAGAGTTCAAGTTCTCAAGTTTCTCCTCGACCACAACTTACTTCTTTTACGAATGATGAGCAAGTGATGAATGCATTTGATGTGAGTTTTTAATTCTCAAATCTCTCATTTAACACAACTTGCTTTATTTTATTTCTTACTTATGAATGACATTAAATATTTTTCATATTGTCTTAGAAATATGTTGATTATTTGAGCTAACATGTTAATGACACTAGAAGGTCTGAATTGGATCTTTATTTAGATGAAGGAAATTTTGATCCAAGTTTTTTTGATAAATTAGATGTATTGAGCTATTGGAGGGATCGTGGAGATCATTATCCAAACTTGTCTAAGATGGGTTGTGATGTGCTTAGCATTTCAATCACTACCGTTGCTAGTGAGTATGCCTTTAGTCTTGGTTCTCATGTGCTAACTAAATATCGTTCTTCCATTCTTCCAGAAAATGTTGAGGCACTCATTTGAACACAAAATTGGTTGCATGGTTTTGAACTAACGAGTAACATTATTGTTAGTACTGTGAAATTAATTTAATTATTTATTACTTAGTCTTTTAATATTATTAGTTAACATTCTTTTTTCTTGTTTTATTGTAGATGGGGATAAAGAAGATGCTTCAAGAGATGAAAATGTTGTGGATTTATCCATTCAAGACTCTAATACTATAGTTTGATAAGTGACAAGAATGATTTGATGTTAGATAGTAATTTGTATTTTGTTGATTTTGGTTTGTATTTGGAGTTTAACATAATTTTGGATTTTATTTGGATTTTATTGAAGTTTATTTAGATTTTAATCATAATTATAATTTAGTTTTCTTGGGACTGAAGAAAACAAAATTGTGTTTTTTTTTTTAAATTAAGTGAGTCAGTGAGCCAACCTGTTTAACCCGTCAATCCGTAATGAGTCGGGTCAGATTCTTTTGTTTTTTTTTGCTTGCTAATAAGTGAGTTGAGTTTTATTGACCCACTAAATAACCAATCCGTAGTGAGGCGAGCCAGATGAGTTGGGTGACCCATTTTAACAACTCTATTTAAAATTATTTTAATTATCAATAATTTTAACTTATAAATTAGTATCTAAATTAACTAATTACTTTTTATCTTTAAAATTAGTTATTATTCAATAATTTTCTTATATTGTGTACACACTTTGTATCACTGGTCTAGAAAATTCTACTTTCTTTCATGGATTTGGTTATAATTATCATTAAAAAGAAATAACATTTTCGTGATATCTATAGTTTTAACCATTATATAATAGAATGCATTGTTTTTTATGATGGCTATATATATCGTCATATAAAGTGCATTTTGCTCTTAAAAAATTATTTATTTATTCAATTCCCTATTTTTCTAACTTATCACGTAACATTCACATTCATAACTTTCTAATTGAGACGTGCAAGTTAAATACAAATAATACAATATAATTTATATATTAAAATTAAATATATTTCACAATAAAAAATACTAACTTATCATTTGCAGTATTTTAAAAATCTTTACCGTAATGAATCTCAATTAACTCAATATAATAATCCCAATACTATATTAGTGTCCCATTAAACTATTTAGTCACATAATACCATTTTTCGTCATTGACCCAAGATACCAGCATTGAATGTAACTCACATAGTTTCTCATCCTAACAAATCATAAAGTCACTTATAATGTCGTCCAAATTTGTTCACATCTAACCAGTATCAATAATCAATGGTGCAATAGAAAAACTTCTAAACTTAGTTACAACTAATAAAGACAAACTACAAAACATCAATAACATTACAATACTACATATTATTACTACAAAGAAAATCTTTAATTAGAAATCAATCTTTTATACCAAAAATATTACTATACTGACTAATTTAGATACCAATTTATAAAATTATAAATTATTGATTACTAAAATAGTCACTGTTATGAATACAAAATTATAATTGGTCACTAATTAATTAGAGACCAATTTAGCAACTAAGTCATTTTCGTAATCAAAACCTAGGTAGCTAATTTTTAGTGACCAATTTTTTTTGGTAGCTAAAACCATAGTATCTAATTTTAAATACCAATTTAGTGACCAATTATAATTTTTTATTTACAATAGTGACTATTTTAGTAACCAATAATTTTTAGTTTTGTAAATTAGAATCTAAATTGGTTAGTATAGTTATTAATCATTATTGGTCACTATTTAGAAGTTTTTTGTAATGTACTTTTTATATTACTGTGTAAAAAAATTGAAAGTTAAAAAAAACATTATTTCTAGCGAGTTGGTATATACCATTAAATAATTGGCCAATAATTTTTTTCTTTTTTTGGTAGTGAGTGGGCAACATTCCAAAATTGACATAAGATGTATTCTTTCAAATGTAAGTGGAGGAGGAAAATGTGAATCTTAGTTAGTTTGTGTGGTAAAACATGAGAAGAGGCAAAAACACGTGTTGAAAATTGCAACATATAGACAAACTATATAAGTTACAACAGAGAATGAGAAAATGAATCAGAAAAACAAAATTAAACAAAACTTCATTCTCCATAACAATTTAACACACAAGAATATCGAAGATGGATTCTCAAAACTCCCAAAACGCAAGCTTTAACGCTGGCCAAGCCAAGGGCCAAGCTCAAGTCTACCTCCAACCTCTTTTCTTGTTAATGTGTTGATGTTCATGCATGTACGATATTCATAAAACATTGACAAGTTTTTTATGGTATTATAGGAAAAGGCTAGCAACATGATGGACAAGGCTAGCGAAGCTGCTCATTCTACTCAAGACTCCATGCAAGAGGTTCTTCTATGCTTCATTTCTTAACTTCTATGCAAATCAAATCATGTCATAATATTCATGTCCAATCTATATTTACAATAATATTCTTATTGATATATGAATGTAAAGAGTTTTGCATGGTTATTGAATTAGAAATTAAGAGGCGCGATAAAAATAAGTGTATTTTGTTATGTATAGGCTGGACAACAAATGCAGGAAAAGACACTAGGAGCTGCGGATGCTATCAAGAGTGCTTTGACAAAGAACTAATGGAACTAAATGAATCGTTAATTATGCCGAACTTTCCTTCTTTTCGAATAAACCATGTTCCTGCTCATCCATATGTTTTTGCAGAAACATCCATACCTTTATTTTAGATGTATTGATCTTACTTCTATTTGTATAAGCATTCAATTTTATTTCAAATGTAACCATTTTCATGTGATTTAGGAAACCAAATTCTTTAATGATCAAAGACTCGTTATTCAACTAGAGCAAATTATTTTTTAAAATTGTGTCCTTCTTGAATAAACTTACTTAAATTGAACTTATGTGTAGCGTAAGTGTTTGTCGTAAGGATAATAAGATAATTACTAGTTCATTTGATCAGCCTATAAAGTAGTTTAACAAAAACAAAAGTATTTTATAAGGTGTATCAAAATAATTAATTTTAAAAGCTTGGAAGTTATAAACTACAAGTTACTAAAAAATGGTTTAAACTAGTCAGTCAAAAATTTAAATTTATAAAAATAAATATATTAAATTTGTTATAAAATAAAGGAGAGAAAGAGAATAGAGAGTAGAGACTGATTTTCTGTGTATTATTATCAATAGGAGAAGTCCCTATTTATAGATACAAAAGGAAACCCAAGGAATACAACTCAATGGTTACAACACTAATGATAACATCAATAGCAATCAATCATAGGTAACTACTAACAACTCAATGGACATCTATACATTTCATAACACTCCCCCTTAGGTGTCCATTGATTAGAGAACGTGCCTCGTCAAAACCTTACTAGGAAAAACTCTTTGGGATAAAAACCTAGTTAAGGAAAAAGAGTACATCATTCTTCATTCTTCAATATAATATTATTCATCACATATTCTATTTCCT
>Ga0209589_1010982_pt1 | contig 12971 bp, 9 predicted proteins | sample CowpeawhiteBW_FD_187525 | JGI IMG/M metagenome (GOLD analysis project Ga0209589, IMG submission 187525) | Root nodule microbial communities of legume samples collected from California USA - Cow pea white BW (SPAdes) (version 2) | ecosystem: Host-associated > Plants > Roots > Nodule | place: USA...
AAATTATGGATATATAAATATTTAAAATAAAATTTAAATAAATATTAGTGCAAAATATACATTTAAATAAATTTAATTTTGTTAAAAATATCAATTATAATAAAAATACCATTGTAAATTTATATAAAAATTAAATCTAATATAGGGATAAAATTGATTCAGTTTTAAAAAAATTGGGACCAAATTGAGACAAAATAATAAATACAGGGACTACACTGAGACTTTTCACATCCAATATTGACATGTGGCACTGGCACTGGCACTGGCACTGGCACTGTCACATCACACTGTCTCTGCCACGTGGCACAATGTCAGGTTGACACGTGGCAGTTTTATTTATTTTTTTAAAAAATTATAAAAAATTAAAAAAAAAATAAAAAAATACAAAAAAACCACGTGCTGACACGTGCCACATAATTAGCACCGTTACTGGTCAACTAACGAAAAGGAACCAATTGTAACGAATTTTTAAAAATAGAGACTCAATTGAGTCAAATAAAAATGGAAGGACCTACTTGAGATTTCGCTACAAAAATTGAGGACCTATGGAATGATTTAACCTATATATGTCTGAAGCAAAACAGTGTCTTATGAAAGATTAATATACTATATCCTAAAAATAAAATCCGTACAAACATATTGAGAAATTATTCTACCTAACTTATTCAAAATTGAGGTGCAAAGTGATTATAACATAACCTGTAAATTTATTGTTTTAGGTGAAAATTAGCCAAGTGCATTAAAAGTTTATACACAGTGATCTAATTAATAAAGAACTGTTAAAAGCTTTAGCTTAGCATGTTCTTTAATTAGTATAAAAAAAAAAACACTTGGTTTTGTCTCTTTTGTTGTAAGTAGAGATGATGAGAATTATCCAAATCAGGTCTGGTCTAGTTGAAAGACACACTTAACAGTGATTCCCACTGGTTTTTGGCATACAGGAAGATGATAAGACTATGAAAAACCAAGTTAAAAGGAATAATGGTGAAGCAGATAAAGATAAAGTGATATGAACCTGTGAGCTGGTTTTTGAAACGATCAATCTGTAACCTCACAGGATCTGGTTGGAGAAGAGGAAGTTCTTCCCCACTGTATACATCTTCGCTCGACACCATTCTCCTCTTTCTGCTGCGCCCAAATCCTCACAACTATACCCTCCAACAAAAAATCACCCTTCCTCACAACTATTTATACTTCTTTTCTCTTTCTGTACTTTGCTTTTCTTACCTATATATATGCTCAACAACAAAACATCATTTTAAAAGGGTGCCATATAATAATAAATAAACTCTATTATTCGTATAAGAAATCAATTGAGCGCAAAGCCAGGAATGAGCTTACCCTGCACTGAAGCAAACTAAACTTGACAAATGAAATGCATAAGCCTGCGTCTACTTTAGCTTCTCCTTAATTCTAGCTTGACAGCAACGGTTACCTTCTTTCTGTTTTATATATGGTAGAACATTAAGTATAACTCCACGTTCAAATATTATAACTTCATCATCGAAACTAAAATTAATACAATTATTATTAAAATAACTGTTATATATAAAAGTTGACGAATTTACTGTAGAGAGGTTTACGAGAAGTGACCCTATGAAAAGTTTCAGAGTACGTATACAAATATTATACACTTGACAAACTTTTACTTCTCAGTGCAGAATTATACGTCAAAAAGATGAAGCGTGCGAAAATTTAGAGTATGTACTTGATATAAAGTATAAAACCAAGGTTGGAAAGGGTACACTACAGCCAGCATCAAAGAGTTGTGGACCAGTGCAAATGGAAGACGTTATCGTCAGCAATCAATAACCAATATTCAACACTGATCAGTAACATTGAGGTTCAATCATATCTGGTTTGTTAGGTTTATAGAGGAAGTATCACCGGAAATATACAACACTAATAAACACTAATAAGACCTGAGTTCAATTATATAAGGAATTGACATCATTCTTAACTCAAAACCTTAACAAAATAGATTTATGTGTTTTTATTCTTATATAGTGTTCAATTTTTTTATTTATAACCAACTTGCGACTTAGAGTCATATTTGAATTCTTAACCTGGTTTCCAAGACAAATTTTGCTTCCGTCTCAAATAATACCAATAAAATAAAAAAATAAAAAACAGTGAACACGATATAAAAATTTATTTTTTATAAATAATATGAATATTTTATATGGAGGTGGAATTTATGTCGAAGTACCGAATACGAAACCCCACCTTTTATTGTGGAGTACGGAAGTAATTGGGTGCAAATTCAATACTCTAAAACGGACTGTATCTCAGGTGTACATTAAGAAAAGAAAAAAAAAACCGTATGATATGAATGTTCTGTTGTGAGAGTGAGTGTGTTTGCTTAAGTTGTCGTGTTCTCTAATACCTGTGTGAATGGAAGGATATCACTTTAGACTATTGTATTGCTTCAGCGCTAAAACCGTTCTGAGATCACTTTTGTTTTACTTGGTGAAATGAAAGTCGTTCGGAAAAGACTGCGATTTCATTAACAAAAGAAATGAGTATGAGTGAGAAGAGAACTCAAATTCTGAAAGCGACCAACTAATTAAAGTGGCTTCCAAGAATACAATGAATTTGGATTAATATTCAGAGAAGCTCTCATCTTAGCTTAAAAGTATAATAATTAAGTAAAGTAAAAAAAAAATAAAAAAATTACGGTTCCTGCACACCATGTGAAAGCCAAATATATATGTTTTTTTCCCTTTTTTTTTGGGTGGAGACAACAATTATAGGACTTCACCAACAACCAAAGGCGACACAGTGAAAGGCCAATGAAAAAAAAAAATGGAAGATTAAGAGGGTTGAATACGTGTGTTGCTATAAAGGGTGGGATAATGTGTGAAGGAAGTGTGTTCCTATAGTTGTTGTGGTTCACTTAAAGGCATATGTTTTTTGTTGGTTTCAATTGGTAGGTTTGCAATATGAATATTAATGTCTCTTATTTAACCACAAGGTTTATAGAGATGGAAAAATAGCTATAGCAAAAAAATTCTTTTTAAGGCCTAATTGTAATCATTTATATATATTTTTATTTTAAAAATGTTTGAACAGATAACAGGATGGTGTACTTTAATGACTGGAACAGTTTTAAGAATTATTATAAACTTTAGAATGTATGTCCAATTCTGGCTAATTATAAAGTGGTCGCTATACAACATCTATTCAACTTTTACCTTTATTTATTTATTATCATGTGAATTGGAAAAGTATATATATATATATATATATATATATGGTAGTTGTAGAAAGGGACGTTTTTATTTTATCATCAAGTGTTATTCAGATGCTACATTAATTTCTTTGAATGAAAATTAAAGGGGTAAATTAACACAAAACATTACATATTCTTCTAAACAAAGTTAACAATGAGAGGTTCATAATAGTAGCTCAAATAGAATTAGTATATGGTTTAGTAAAATGAGAGAAATTACATGTATTGTCTTATGCGATGTTAAATATTTCCAGGTTAATTAAGAGAGGTTTTTTTTTCAGTTTAAAATGTTTTTCTTTAATGAATAGAAACAAATAAATAAGTGAAATGAGTTATGATAGATAGAAGATCCTAGTATGAATATGTTGAGTATAAAATTTTGAGCAAAAAGCAGGAAAATCGAAAAACTTATTGTCTGAAATTATCAGAATTTAAATGAAGTGTTATTATATATTAGAAAGTGAAAAATCCACTAAAAATTACTTTTGTAAATTTTGAATTAGAAATAATATATAATCTTTTATATAAATTTCACTATTGTTTAATTTATTTTGGATTATATATATGTTTTTATCCTTCAACTTTCAGTGAAAATTGGAATTAGTCCTCCCTAGAAACTTTTGCCCAATTTAGTCTCTCAACTTCAGAACTACGTGAATTTAGTCTCTTCAAGCAAATTTTGTTAAGTTTATTTAATGTTTCAAACGCATTTTATGATAACATTTGAGATATTTACATTGTTTGATACATGTTTGCTTCAATATTAACTAAGAAACTATCATGAAACGCATTTGAAACATCAAATAAATTTAACAAAATTTGGTTAAAAGGAATAAATTTACACAATATTGAAATTTAGAGACTAAATTTAGTCAAAGTTTCGAAGATAGACTAATTCCAATTTTCAGTGAAAATTGAGAGACCAAAAATATATATAACAATTAAATTTTAACAATTTTCTCTTATCATATCTGAGTTTGTATATTTTAAATGGGTTTGAAATATAAAAAAAATGAAAAATTATTTAAAAGATGTAAAAGAAAATTATCAAATTTTAGTTGTTATAATATTTTTTTTTTTTATTAAATCCGGACACTCCATTGAAAAGTGGAAAAATTCATTAAGAATTGGGCTTTTGCTGATTTCAGCCCATTTTCACTTTCTGAAGCATCCTTGAATGTCCACTTCTGCATGATGCAACGGATAACGATATTAAATCCAAGTTTGATGAATGGACTGAGAGATTGCGTGGAACCAAAGCAAATTAATCTTTGGTGGGCTTAGGGTTCTTTCTAACAAAACAACATTAACAAAATTTCAAACACCCACTGACCCACACAACACAATTCTGATATCTGTGCTCATTGTCTGAAGGAAAAAAAAAAAAAAAAAAACCACTTACGATTTATTGTTAATTGACTTTTACCTCTTGTCGTTGTCTGATTCATAAGGTTGAAGATTACGTCCTACCTCAAACTAAGTCACAATTTTCATCTCCTCTACGAGGTTGAAGTTACCCCTTACCTTAAACTCACAAATTCAGATGCGTATCTTCTCAATCAAACTAAACTATACAAATATAGTTTCATTTTCTTGCAAATTTGAAAGATACGTTTCTTTCAAGATATATTATTGCATTCTCAAAAATCGTAATTACATAAATATTATCTATAGAAATATTTAATTCTAAAGGAAAGACAAAAACATAACTTCAATGATTCTCAATCGTTCATGGATTATTATTATTATTATTATAATATATTGTTCTTTGATATACATCAATAAGAAGATATGGTTTTCGTTCCTGAAGGGCTAATCTTCATCCCAATTAAAAGCATCCACTTCCAAAAAGGACCCCACAAACCGACCAATCAGGAATTTAACAAAAGAATCAATACCAAAAGCATTTCTCACCTTATTTTAGGAGTAATGATATAGGAAAAAAAATTCACAGACATTATCTTTTATTACATTTCATTTTTTTTTTCTTTACAAATTTTTACAAATAAAAAGTTTACCTTTTTTATAATTCTTTTACACATGCGTTGTCAAATAAATATAACTTCGTGTCAAAGTGCCATAGACTAATATGCCCTTCTCAAATTAGTCTTCAGAACAATTATTGAAAAGCTTATCCCTTCCCCCGCCCCTGACCGTCCATTAGATTCATCACTCTGATGTAAATGGATTTGATGTTAGAATAAAGAAAAGGATTTTTTAGCTATTGTATTTTTTGACAATTTTTTCTTAAAGTGTTATTTTTTAAATGATTTTTATCTTTTATTTTTTCATTTTTTTTATATTTCAAAACTACATGTATTTCAAGTTATAAATATTTAGTTGTTAAAATATGAAAAACATAACCCATCATAATATCATTGTAATTAAAATAATACCCTCTACCTTCTCTCATTTCAAACTTATGCTTCTCCTGTCATTTATCTATTACGTGGTGGCAAAACATAGTTCTTCCACTCATCAAATTAAGCTATAAAAGAAAAGTTACACAAGATAAATTTTATAAAAACGGATCTTATTGGTTTTCAGTGGGATTTTACAGAACTAATCTTCAATTTGAGACTTAGTCATAGTATTTTTTTTTTCTATTTCTTCGATATGTATGTGCTGTGAAAAATCAAATTCAGACCATTTTTAAAAGTGTGTGTCAACTTAACCATAATAGTTGGATAGAAACCAAATATAACATTCAAGATGGAATGTGAATTTTTACTCTATCTATTTAAGTCCACTTATTAATGAAGGAGAGTTTAGGAAACAAATGTGTGATTTAGAAAAGAAATGGCAAAAGGGTCAAGCAAACTTTGAAAATCATTGAGACCATTCTTTCCAAACTAGAATCTCTTCAGATATATAATGCTTGCCAACACTAAGCTTCTTATAGGATACATTACCACAACACAACACAACACACTATCCCTCTCCACCAATCTCTTTTTCTTCCAATTTTTTCTCTCTCTTTCTCTGGTATGGATATATCAGAAAAGCTTAAACCATATAGATATCAGATAACCATAACAATAGTCGTTTTATTATCATTCTCTTTGCTGTTCTATGCTGCTCCACACTTTCTGACCATTCTCGCATACTTTTGGCCTTTGTTTGCTTCCACTACTTTCTTCTTGGTAGCAATAATAGCCTTCGGAGGCATTTCAAAACTCTCCACTGAAGATCATGGTGAAAAGGTGGGTGAAGGAATATTGGATTATGTAGCAGGAAGGACAGAACATATTCATGAGGCTCAAACACTTCTTAGTGAATGAAGACTGTACCAGTTTCAGGCATAGTTTAGATGGACTCAGAAACTTTCAACTATAAAATCTGTGTTCGATGATATATATAATATGTCATAATCTTTGTCATCGAATAGCTACTGAAATGAGTATTGTGTTTATCCAATGTACTTAAATTTGTCGCAACAACAAGAGTAGACTTCTGGAAATTATGTGTGTCAAAACCAGGAACATGTCTACGTTAGGATCAACTTCCCGAAATTCTGAAGTGAATAAATGAAAATATGTGAATTGTTGTGTGGTTGGTAACAAGTATGTGTAGGAAATTAATGATGTTTGTCACTTACCTTTATTCTCCTTCCCTTTAGTGACTGAATTGATGGTTGCCTGGGTTTGTCCCGACTGAATTGGGTGAGAGAGGCCAAGCACCCACATGCTTTTCATATATACTGTTTGCTCCATCCCTAACAGAGTCACAAAAACACTACCAGGCTAAAACAGCAATAAATGCAGATTACGTTATGCTCTGGCCAAATTGTTTTCAACCCCACATTTAACACATGAGAATACAATGTACCAACAAACAACAACTGGTTTTTTACACTTTAATGTAATTACAAATGGTCCTGTTTCATAAATTCATTAACTTTTTTTAGAAAGCTGTATTTATTATATAGTTCACTTTCTGTTTTATCTTTCTCCGAGTGAGTCAGATACCTTACTTTGGACTAAACTCTGGTATAATTAAAACTCTGAATAGATGTTTTAACCAATAAATGCATTTGAACTGACTGAGAAAACATGCATAGAGAATGTTGTTTCTTCGATCTTTACAATCGGTGGCATCACTCGTATAACGAATCCCTAGTAATTTTGAAACCTGAAAAACAAAAAGAAAAAACAGTAATCTGACTTTTTATCTCAAGTTAAATTACTTTACATATAAAACTTTATGCCATAACATCTTTTTGGGTCCATAAGAACAATGGCAAGGGTATCATCAATGTTCTAAAAGATGCACACATAAGGACATTACAACCCATAGGCACCACCAGAATGAGAACCAGAGAAAGTTGCATCTTATTCATCAACTTATCCAAAAAGGAACTTGATCTGTTTTGCATCCTTGAGAAATCTATCACATTATCCCAAAAGAGCAACACTTTTTCCTCCCTTTTGAGCAAGTTCTGAATTAAAAACTTGTCAGCAGTATATATCAAACCATTGTCTTAACTCCCAAACAAACAATTTAGCACTGAACAAGACTTAGATACAACATAGATACTAGTTAATAAGTGTTTTGTTTTTAATTGAAACATATATGTAATCTCAATAATTCTTGCTACTTCTAATCGTCAATATAATGTAGCATGTAAAGAGATGAAATTTCAATTTTGATTAAAGGTCAGAATAATGTTAGTGCTTTTTCTTTTTTCCTTTTAACAAAATCAACATTAGTACTTCAATTTTGTTGTATCACCTCAAAATGCTATGTGGGCCGAGGCCTTAAAATCCTTATTATTGTGGAGGCCCAATAAACAAACTAGCCCAAATTGAAATCCCGAATTGAATTGAATTTCTTTTTGGTGGAATTCACGGCATTGTCAAAAACAGTAACAGATGTTGCGAACACGATGAACCGGAGAACAAGGGTTTAAGCTCATTGCACTCCTCACTCTGTGGTATGTCACTTTCATTAAATTTCTTAAAAGCTGTGTCTTTGTGTTCAACCAAGTTTTTCATTTCCCTTGGGAACTCCTACTCTTTCTTTCAGCCTAAAACTGTTAATGTTGCCAATTTCAATATCTGTTTTGGGAGTTTTTCGGTATAAGAAATTAAATCGTTTTTTAATTATTTACCTTGCCCATTCTTCGATTTTCTTCATTTTTCTGCGCATGTTAAGGTTTTTGGTTTGTTTTTTAACACTACATGTTTCTGGGTCTCTTCAAGGTTTGAACCTGACTAATTTCAATAGTCCATTCAAATGACGTCAATACCTTCTAAAAACCTATGTGTTCGAAGGCAACAATGTCCTTGTGGAGATTGGAAGTGTTATATTACATATGAGGGTGATTCTGAAGAGGGTTCTACGGCACCTGAATTGGTGAAGGAAGAGAAAGCATCGTCCGGGGCTATGATTACTCCCTATGTTGGAATGGTTTTTAAGAGTGATGATGATGCTTTTGAGTATTATGGCAACTTTGCTAGGAAGAATGGGTTCTCTATTAGGAAGGAAAGGTCTAGAATTAGCCCGCAGTTGGGGATTTACAAGCGTGACTTCGTTTGCTACCGGTCCGGCTTTGCTCCGGTGAAGAAGAAGCCTAATGGAGAACACCATAGAGATAGGAAATCAGTGAGGTGTGGATGTGATGCAAAGATGTATCTGTCCAAGGAGGTTGTAGAAGGGGTTTCCCAGTGGTTTGTTGTGCAGTTTAGTAATGTGCACAATCATGAACTTTTGGAAGATGATCAAGTGCGTCTTTTGCCCGCGTATCGTAAAATTCATGAGGCTGATCAAGAGCGTATACTCTTGCTCTCCAAGGCAGGGTTTCCAATTCATCGGATAGTGAAAATGCTGGAGCAGGAAAAGGGGATTCAGGGGGGGCAGCTGCCTTTCTTGGAAAGGGATGTGAGGAACTTTGTTCAAAACCGCAAAAAGGTTGTTCTAGAGAATGAGGCATTGCTCAGTGAGAAAAGAGAAAATGATGTTTTGGAACTTCTTGAGGCGTGCAAAGTTATGAAAGAAGCAGATGATGAGTTTATGTATGATTTTACTGTGGATGGGAATGATAAGGTTGAAACTGTAGCTTGGTCATATGGCGACTCAGTTAATGCAAATGCTATGTTTGGAGATGTGGTTTATTTTGACACATCTTATAGATCGGTCACTTATGGATTGCTTTTTGGAGTATGGTTTGGTATCGATAGCTATGGTAGAACTATTTTTTATGGTTGTGTTTTGTTGCAGGATGAAACACCTCAATCCTTCTCATGGGCATTACAGGTTTACTACTAGCATCCTCTGTATAAGATAACATTTTACTTGTTCTTTTGTAAAACTCCTCTTATGATGATTATTCCTCAATACAGACTTTTGTCAGATTCATGAGAGGAAGGTGTCCACAAACTATTCTAACTGATCTAGACCCGGGACTTAGAGATGCGATTATAAGTGAATTTCCAGGAACTAAACATGTTGTCCCTCAATGGAATATTCTACACAAGGTACCCTGTTGGTTTTCTCCTACTCTGGGTTCTCGGTATGCAGAATTTAAATCTGAGTTCGATGCCTTATTTCACATTGAGAATACAGAGGAATTTGAACATCAGTGGAGCCAGATGATTTCTGTGTTTGGACTTGGTTCAGATAAACATGCTGATTTACTATATACTGTTCGGGCATCCTGGGCTGAAGCCTATGTAAGAGGTTACTTTCTGGCTCGAATGGCGACAATAACTTACTCAAAGTCTATAGATGCATTTTTGAAAGGGATTTTCTCTGCTCATACGTGTTTGCGTAGCTTTTTTGAGCAGGTATGTTTGCGAGAAGTATCTTGTCTTGTATGCTTGCACTAGCCTAGATGCTCACTTGTCATTCTTATGCTTGCAGGTTGGAATTTCTGCAAGTTTTCAACATCAAGCATTTAAGGAGACTCAATATATTCAGCTGAAAACTTGCATACCGATTGAAGAGCATGCGCGGAGTATTCTCACTCCTTTCGCTTTTAATGCCTTGCAGCAAGAGCTGTTGCTAGCTATGCAATATGCTGCATCCGAAATGGCCAATGGATCATATATTGTGCGGCATTTCAAAAGGATGAACGGAGAACGGCTTGTAATATGGTTGGTTGAAGATGATCAGATACATTGTTCTTGCAAGGAATTTGAATCCTCAGGGATACTATGCAGGCATGCTCTTCGTGTATTTGTAATAAAGAACTACTTTCAGTTACCTGATAAGTACTTTTTAGGTAGATGGAGGCGGGAATGCTCATTACTTGTTGATGATGATAACAATCAAGGTGTTGGAGGGGAATGGTTTCAAGAATATCAGTCCCTGGCTGAAACTTTATTTCAAGAATCATCAATTACAAAGGAGCGATCTGACTATGTGCGTAAAGAACTGACAAAAGAACTTAATAGGATTCTTAACGAGGTTAGAAATCTCCCTGAGGCTGATGGAGTCTGCATGAACATGTCAGTTTCACCAACCAATTAGTTTGGATGTTTAGTTGTATATACTTGCAAGTTTGCAACCAATGTACATCACAATACAATGAAAAGAAGTGACTAAGTAAAGAATGCATGCACAGGAAGTGATGAAATGAAAATGTCAAAATCACTTTCAGCTATGCTACATGTACATTCTGCAGATATTATTTGTTGCATTACTATTAGTGCCTACAACTTTGTTTTCTCTTGTACAAGTAATCATGCAACAAAGAAAATTCATTATGCCAAGCGAAATTGCTAAAAGCACACTTACTATTTTCGAATTTGAAATCGAAAAGAGAATCTTATTGCTGTAGTGATTAAAAATCCTTTAAGATAAATGGTGATGCAGCAATGTCACTGTTACAACTGTTAATAGTAGAATTTACAAAATTAGAAGAAAATGCTGAGAACAGTTGTCTGCTTGAGACGCCATATCCCTTAACAACATCATCTTTGTCAATCATTTTAAATATGGGATCTTGAATAACAAAGAATCAGCTTTTAATGAGAGAAAATTTATTCTGCTTTAACAGATGAATATTTGGACCCACTTGAGTGATTGATGAATGAAGATAGGGCTGCGAGTTGTGCATTTGTCTTTTTACAATCAAATGTCCTTTTTCTCAGACAAAGTTTTTAACAGAGTTGTTATTTTGTTAAAAGATCGTTACTGTACTGATCCATGCTATAATTTCATTTGTTGGAACATGTGGCAATAAATATAAATGGTTTTGTGTTCTTAAGTTGCATGGCTTCACCCTACCCTCATCATGCAAGTGTCCCTGACCTTTCTAGATTTCTCCTTTTAAGAGTGAACAGTTAAATGTTTTGGCATAATATTTTGACGTGATTCGTTCGATCCATCAACTCCTCATGTTCAAAAGAGGGTCCCTCCCTGCTAGAGGGTGAGTATAGTGACCCTGTCCATGATGTTTGGTCACAATACAAATGTTGATCAACAATAACACTGTTCACTTTCTTGGCCATGATTTTTTCAAATGTTAATTGTACTGATAGAAAATTATTGTTTGCAATTTATTATGCGTTTCAGTATTTTAAGAATTTTATTAAAAATTCTAAGGATGTTTTAGAATATTATATTAATATAGCAAATCATTTTTCTAAAAGGGATTTCACTCTTTTTCAGAAGAAAAAAAATCTCAATTTAATCTTCCAAAGTTGTTTGTATGTGTTACCACATCGTTTAAAAATATTAGCAACCAACTTAGTCTCCTAAAATTTAATGGTTATCATATTGTTAATTATCTTTTGTCACCAAATTACTAAATATCCCTAATCCTTCTGAAGACTTGAAGTGCGGGAAATATAAAATATTTCTTATGGAAAAATATCTAAAATTTCACTAAATTGTAGTTATAAAAAAAATAAACATTATTTTTAAAAAACTAAATCTAATCTTGAAAACTTAAATTAAATAATTTAACATTTTTTAAAATTATTACTTTAAATATTTAGTCTCGTAATATATGATTATTTTTATTATGACTCTCTTTTAAAAAAAAAAAAAAACTGTTTTAGTCTCTATAGTTTCTTTTCCTATTTTACTAAGTTTGTTAAAAAAATAATTTAAAAAATAGAAATTGATAAATAGATCTGATTTTTTTTTATGAGTAATAGAGGGTAGATTGAAAAAACAATCAATTTAAGAATAATATAATTATGATAAGACTGAAAGAAAAAAAATTATTAAATTGAAGAAAAGGATTATATAAACTATAATCAATTAAAGCTTTGAAATGAAAACATTTGTAGATTAAAATGGCTACAGAAACTTAGATAATCTTCCCCAAATAGAAACGTTGTTGACCGAAAATGAATGGACAACAATAGTGATATAAAAAACTAATAAACGACAAATAACATGTCTATTCTGGCCGAAACGGCTGTTTCGACAAACTGCACAATAGGAAAGAAAATTACATATTACTATTACGTATTTACTACATTGAGAGAAAATTGCAGAATCTAACAACAAATAATTGGATTGGATTAACTGCTGCAAATTCCCAAGATAAAATTTTAATTTGATATCATTTTAAAATTTGGCTGATTATTTAACTACATATATAAAAAAAAGTGCCTTTTACATTTTAAGAAATAAAACAAATTATTAAAAATTACTGCAACATGGTCGTAGCATCTAGACATTTCCATTTTTTTTGGCAATATCATTTTCAATTTTAACAATCACAATACATACTTTATATATATATATATATATATATATATATATATATAACATATTTTTATTT
>Ga0209589_1010986_pt1 | contig 12968 bp, 5 predicted proteins | sample CowpeawhiteBW_FD_187525 | JGI IMG/M metagenome (GOLD analysis project Ga0209589, IMG submission 187525) | Root nodule microbial communities of legume samples collected from California USA - Cow pea white BW (SPAdes) (version 2) | ecosystem: Host-associated > Plants > Roots > Nodule | place: USA...
TTTTTTTTCTTTTTTTTTTTTTTTTGGTTTGTCATATTAAAAGGTAACATGAAATACAGTATGAATATTATTGTTTCAGATTTGACAGAAAATGTTGACCCAAGTCTTCCACTACAAATTTGCATAAGATAACAATTAGGAAAGAAATCAATTATTTGGATAGGTGATTATAAGAGGAAAAAATATATTAAAAAGTTTGTTCATTTGTTTTTATTTGTTATACTGCATAAAAATATTTAATAGTAAAATAATTATACTGACACACACTTTTCCCTCTTTTTTTTAGTCCTCTCATCTTAACCAATATATTATTGATTTAAATACAACTAATTTCCAATTGTAGTTACTCAAATTAAGTGAAATGTATGGTCTAGTATTTTTTTTCCAAGTATATATGATCTAATTTTTATTTATAATTTATACTAAAAATATTAATTCCACGAGTAAAAGTTTCATATCATTATAAAACCTACATATATTGATGATGAATATATAATTAAAACTGAGTAGTTAGTTAAGTTTTGCTTTATAAATGCATGTGCATATGTTATAACTATCAAAAAACTAAAAAATCTTAGCATTTGTTTTTGGATGAGTAAAAGAAAATAAGGAATGAAAAAAAAATATTGTTTTTAAGTGAAAAAACATAAAAAAGGAAAAAAGGTAAGTAGAAAATTTATAAATGTATATGATTTGAAGAAAAAAAATAGAAATGAACATATTGTCTTTAGATTCAAATTTATGTTAAATATCAATACTTAAATCATCTCTACTATAAAAATAATTATGAACTTTTAACCTACACAAATGATTAATTATATAGAATGAGTCATGTTAAAACTGTTACTGATATTAGAAACCAGGTAATCGATTAACTGAAAAAAAATTAACCATTTATATCTTTTGAAAAAAAAATTATAAAAAATTGAAAAATATACCAATAATGTGATTTCCCCCCCAAAAAATAGTATTTACCTTGAAAAAACATTTTTTTTCTTGTGATTTCACTCATTACCCTCAAGAGTTCTCTTCTCTGACCAAACATGAAAAGTATTCTCTTCCGCTTTATAAACAAGACAACCACGAACAAAGACTACTAATCTATAATAATAAAGGTGAATGACACATTATTCCTTACACCTTTATTCTATAATACAAGCAGTGACAAATTTACATGGCTCTCGGTGCCTTTATCTTTTAATTTTTTTAAAAAGTTATTTCAATATAATTATTAAGTCTTGCCATTTTAAGTTTACAACATTAAAATCAAAGAAAGGTGATAAGTTATTCAACAAATATTGAATCATAACCTTGACCATATTGTTGATTAAAAATATAATTAAGAGTATCATGCATTCATTTTTAATTTTATCTTTTATACAATACTACATGTACAATTCTTATGCATTAGTAATTATATTTAAGTTTGGAAGAACCTTCCCATAATAGGGGATTAACATTTTCAAGATAAGACAAGTAAATCATTTGAAGAAGAGTACTTGTATATAAGATATAATTAAACAGACTTTATTTAACTCATATCAAGTTGAACAATGGATTAATATTAAAGATTATAATAGAGGTCCTTCACAGCATCATCTCTCATTTTAGCAACACCTTTTTTTGCTGCCTAATTTTTATGCCGTTCCGTGGCTAAACTTGGTGTAGTTAAAAGTAGAATTGGTGAATTAGCAAAAATAGTGAGAGTCAGTGAAGACACGAAGCCGAAGAGAGAGAAAGCAATAAAAGTTAGTAAGAAAACATGGTGATTGAATGGCATGTGCTTAAGAATTGAAGGGTGAGCATAATATATTCGTTTGTCTAAGCTATGAGTGATATTTTAATGACCCCAATGGCAATGCAATAGAGAGAGAGACCAATAGCATATAAAGAGTACCTGGTGCCCTATCATTTCAATGTCACACTCCCCCATACAAATACAAACAAGAATCCTCCCGACAGCTAGAGAACGTGACAACCCATCTATCTAATTCATTTCTAAACCTGTACATTCAATTCAAACCAGCAATTTAATTGCCTAATTACCTATATATAACCTAACCATACTCTTTTTTTTTTTTTTTCAAATCATAATTATGATCATACTCATTGATTTAAATATCCCCTTCTTCCTACTGATATTATCTTTATCTTTAGTAATCAATAAATCTCCAACATATCTTCAATTTTCCCCCTCTTGGATACATCTCCGATTTTGTAAAATTAATTTACATACTCAAATTATCCACGACCGTACTTGATTAATAGTAACTTAATGACGCTAGTTGTTTTAGGTTTCTTCTCTTCAAGCAACGCTGATGATGCTGTCCCCACCGCCGCTGAACTTCCCAGCAGAAATCGCCTGAAAAGTCGATGATGATGACGACGGCGATGAGTGGTCACTATTCGCCGGCGACTGATCCTGTGACCGCGGTGTCGGCGATGGCAGATTCAACGACAACGGTAAAGGCTCTATGAGATTTGTCGGAGAGGCCTTCTCTTTCAAGTTCAAACTAGCCATCTTGGAAGACGGTGGGACCGGCAAAATCGGCGTCGGCCTAATCGGCTTGGCTAGCCTCTCACCGGTAGCCGGCAACACCACTGGAGATAGACTCATCGGAAAACCTGCGCCAGGGAAACAGCCGTAATGCGACGGCGGATATGCTGCGGGGATAGGCGCCGCCGCCGTTTCTTGCTGAACTTGTTCTTCTTCCATTATAGTAGAAGACTCCATCACCTGAAATTCCAAAATAAAAATCAATTAAACGTTAAATTACTTAATTACTCTCAAATTATTTAAGAATGTTTAAATGAATCTCAAGTTTGTTTTAATGGATTAATTATTTCATTTTGGAGTCAGTTTATAACTGTTTTGAATTTGTCAATCAAGTTATTTAATTTAAAATAAATTAGTAAAAAAATCTAATGACATAGTTTTTGTCATTAATACTATATTAATAAATTTTAGTCACAATATTTAGAAGAAAAAAAAACTAAACGTTAATTTATTGTGCAAAATTAGAAAATGAGACAGAAAGTACCGTATCGGTAGTGATGTCAAAGAGGCTAGATCTCCGGCGTCGGCGGTTCTGATTGTGGCGACGGAGGAAGTACTTCTGAGCGTGACTAGCGACCTGAGTTGGCGTGCGAGTTTTGACGAAATTTCTAGAAATTCCTCTCCAATCTCCCTTTCCGACTTTGTGCAACCCTAACAGGAACAGTCTGTGCTCTTCCTCCGTCCAAGGAACACCTTCGTTCACCAATCCAAAAACTCAATCGATCAATTAACTTGTCTCTCAAACCAAACAACGCCAAAGTACTTATCAGAACAATTAAACAATCCGTCAACGATTGTTAACCGGTTAATTACTTACCTCGCTTGCGCTCGCGCGTGCGACCGGAGGCGTGAACGACGTCGTCGGAGGCGTAGCCGGCGTCGGCTGTGTTGGAATCGGCGTCGTACTGAGAGAGGTTGTTCATGCTAGCGCTCTTCCTGAAGGAGGAAATTCCTTCGGTGACTCGCACGCCAAACAGCATGAAGCCGCTCTCCCGGGGAGACGCGCCGCCGGAGACAGCGGCACCACCGTCGGTGCATGTCCGTGAGTTGTGGCCGTTGTTCCCGCACTGTGAACACGTGCGAGACATCTCAACAGTCCATGCAATAAAAATAGGTATATGAATATGATATGTGTGTGGAAGATTAATAGATGTGATGATATAAGGTGAAGAAATAAAAGGTTTGAAAGAGGAGAGGGTGTTGTTGGGTTTGTGTTTGTGATGGAGAGAAAGAAAGAGACATAGGGATGTTTGGGTGATATATAGAGAGTTTTGCTTTGGTAGGGTTTAAGTGTTGAAAGTGTGGTGATGGTGTTGGTCTTTGTGGTAGGCGCTGCCGTACACTAAAGTTACTACTAGGGTTACTACTATTACTCACCAATACTATGCGGTGGGAAACGAAAGGGGGGTGTTTGGCACTAGAAATTATTATGGACGTTGATTGGTGTCGTCGTGGTATTGGTGGTGATGTTTCGTTGAGGGGACAGAATCCATCAATCAGGACCGTCAAATACTGTGCCATGTTTGGCTTGCCTCGGTAAGCACGAGCCTAAACGTGTGTCCTACGATCGTTTAGCATTTAATATATGTCCCATAATATTTATGGACACGCTGCATATATGGAAAAGAAAATTATCCATAAATACTCCTTTCAACACCCAGACAAAAACAAAATAAAAGACGTAATGAATTAAGTGATGCAATGAAAAAATAAATTGAGTAATCCAAAAATTAAGGATATTACATTAATTTTTTTAGTATTATTATTGTCAAAAAAATATATATTTACTATATGATTAAATATAATTTTGATTCATCAATTTGTATTAAAAATTAGAATTATTCTTTATTAAATTTTTTGAATTAATTTAATCTTTTATCTTTAAAAATATGTGAATTTAGTTCTTTAAATCAAATTTTTTAAGTTTATTTAATATTTCAAATATATTTTTTAACTTATATCGAAACGAACATTTATCAAATCGAATTGATTTAAAATTTTTAAAATAAATTAATTTTAATTTTTACTAAAAAATTGAAGATGAAAAGATATTTAATCTTTTATTATATACACTTAGAGTGAAAGAGTTAAAAAACATATAAACTAAAAGTATGGTGAACGTACCACTAACACGTACACGCTAGGAGAACGGAAGCTAAATTTTATCTTCTTTTTTTTTATATTCTCTAACCTGCTTTACAAATTACAACATTTTTACGCGTTTCCTCTTCATCAGATCTATGTTATAAACGAGTCATTTCATAGGTATACTATTCTTTGTGCATTATTAACAGTCAAATAGATGGTTTGTTGTGCAGTTTAAAAAATCTTAATAAAAAAGTTTAAGATTAGTTGAAAACACCCCAACAAAATTTATAAGTTACATTAATATATATAATATTGACAGACTTCATTTTTCACACTGTACATTATACTTATATTTTTTTAATATTATAATATTTCTTCGTATAAAATACAATATTCTTTTATAAATAATTCATGAATATAAAGTGTAAGAGGTGTGCCATTATAATATTTTTTTAAAAATATTTAAATGAGTCGTGATAACAAAAATGAAAACATTACTACGTAAATTTAAAAATAAATGTTTTAAATATCCGTTCCATAACTATCGTTAACATAACATATTAATAAAAACGATGACTTGAAATTATTTTAGAATATCAACATTTCAAATATAATTTGAAAGTACGACAAATAAAAAATTATCAAAACAAGTTACTTCATCTACTTGACCCGATTTCTTGTGAATTAACCATTTAGGTAGTTAAATCAACTTAACTTATTATGAGTTTAAAAATTTTAAGTATTCGATTCACCATGAGTGGGTTAAACATGTTAACTCATTTAAATAAAAGAAATTATAATTTTTTTCAATCTAACATTTTCTTTTAATATGTAACAAAATTCAAAAAGTCCAAACATATTTTAAAAGTTTGTTTGTGTTTTGGCTTAGAGTGTTAAGTTAATAAGATGAGTTTTTTTTATTTATTTATTTATTTATGTTTGAGTTGGTGAGCAAACCTAGTTCATCACATATTTAACCTAGGTAAGTTAGGTTCTTAGTGGATTAGGTCAATTTCTTATCATAGGTTCAATCTAGTTGAGCGGGTTCTTAGTGGGTCGGGTCAATTTTTGGTCCGTACTGAAATTTGTAATTTTTTTTTAATCTAATCCGGTTTAAACTCGTGGTGGTACAGGTTAATTTACAGGTTTTAACTCATTTTGACAGCTTTAGATAAAGGACAGATCTTGAAAAAATATTTTAGAGTTACATAATTTTTGAAAGGATAAATATATTAAATTTAAAAGAAAAAAATTATTTGTATAATATTTTGTGTAAAAAAAATAATTGAAAGAGTCAAAGTGCCTCAAACATACGAGATGTATAACAACTTTAATTTAGAATTTTTCTTGTTATTTATTTTTTTTTTAATTTTTAACAACAATTTATATGAAAACCACTTTTCAAAGTCATATACCAAGTCGATTGTCGTAAAAGGTCAACTTTATATATCTAGGATTTTTATTTTTATTTTATTTTTGACCTTAAACATGCATTCAATCCTATGTGATATGCACAACTGAACTCCAGGAAGTATCAAATATGTTATATAAACTAAACACAATTATAACCAAATGTTCAACACTATTTTAAATTAATATATTAAATACCTAAATCAATATATAATTTACTGAAAAGGAAATATTTTTTTTATAAATATTGTAAAAACCATATTACTTAATCAAGTATTCTAAAATGTATCATAAAAAATAACTACTACAAAATTATAATGTCTAATCTTTAAAGTGTTATATATTAACAAAATACTCTGCACACGTGCTTATAAGAAATTACATTGCTTCTGAGTTTAACGATTGTGTTTTGCTAAAGGAACTAAAATATAATTACCTTACTTATAACATAAATTCATAAATAGGAAATGTGTAATCCATTGGTGTATTGTTCCATTAGTATATTACTTTATTCCATCGTCTGTTAATTTTAACTCGTACAATATTCATCATCCATTGTATTGCATAGCATCCACTTTTCGTAGCCCTCAATTTGCTACATTATAACTCAAAATGAACATGATTAAATACATTTATTAATGTATAAAAGTGACAAACAATGTTATTTAAATGTCTTCAATTGCACTCCTTTGTATTAAATAAATAATTCTTTATTGATATTTGTTACATTCAAATTTTGTATGTGAAAAAAAAAAACTTGGATGAGTACTCCTTTAACTAAGAACTAGAAAGCAAAAGAAAAGAATTATAATAAATAATATAATATATGGAATAAAAAAAAATTGTAAACTAAACATTGATGTGGTGTTTAATTTATGAAAGTGACCTAACTATCACTTCAAAAGGCATGTTTTCAAGAAAGACTTTTTTAATTAGTGGATTTTTAAGTTGGTGTATGCTAATAAATCATAGATATAAGCCAATTAATTTATTCTTTTAATTGATAGTTCAAATATATTTTTTCCCTTAATGATTTGAAACATATTTCAACAAAAAAATATTTAGAGTAAACCTCGAGATAATTTTTTTAGGATAAAAATTATTTATAGATTTTCTAATAAATTTTTATATTTGAAGTAAAAATTTGAACTGTAGTTCTTATTAGTGGACATTTTTTTTGTTGGTGAGAACAATCATTTATGAGACATGTGGAAGTGATGGCAAGTAATGATTGACCACATCAAAACTATGGGTAGGGCTACAAACCTAACAATGGTGAAAGACTAAACTCACAACATTAAATTTTTTTAACATATATTAGAAAGTGAAGTTTAAATCATATTCTTTTTACGTGTAACTAAATATTTGTGAATGGTCCAATAAAAAGTGACATATTAAACTCAATAAATCTTGTCAGATTATAAAAACATATACAAAAAATTATAAGATAAATATAATTTTCACACATATATTATAAATTATACTTTTATCGATAGTCGATTTAGAATCTTTAATAATAATTTATAGGTCAAGTGATGCTTGACTTTGAAATTGTTATAGTGATTTTGAAGAAAGAGAAAGAGTTATGATTTGTTATGATAAACAAATATACTAAATAGCAATATTTGGTTTTAACTGAAGCAACTAGAGGCAGCCTAACTTTTGTAAAAGCAACGAGTTGAATAATATTTGGTCAGCAATGCAAGCAAACAACACACACTTTACAAAAAATAAGAAAAAAAGAAAAGAAAAAGAAAAAGAGGGGATGGTGGAGAATGAGGGTGTTTGTGCACCGTGAATTGGGCATATTCGTTGTTGCTTTGATAAAGATTTGGTTGTCTCGTACGTTTTAAATATCAGCATTTTGGCTTTGGTTTAATCATCAAAAGTTGTGGGTGTGGTCTTATGCATATAGGATAAGCAAACATGGACCCCACTCATCTTTCTGTTCACCTCACCCTTTCTGTGTGGCTCTCCTCCTCACTCGTTGCCACCTTTTTTTAATTCCAGTTTTCAACTTTGATAAGATATCAATGGCTATGGCGTTGAAACTTTAGTGCTACTATGATTGTGTCTTTCACAACAAAAAGTCAAATTAAACCTTCTCTTCTATTAACACGTATTAATCTAACGCTTATCACTAGATCAAAAATTATATTATAGTTACCAGTTAAGATGTAATTTTTTTTATTTAAAGATTGTATTGTCTAAGAAATGATCGACCTCAACATGCTCATTTTGATTCCGACCCGATAAATATTTATCATAAAACGACAAGTTTCAGTCATGGATCGAGGTTACGAGCAAGGAATCTGAACAGGATTTGGGCCAAGCAGTAATTGGGCTGAGCAGGATTTGGGGCAAGCAGGAATTGAGCCAAGCAAGAATTGGGCCGAGCAGAATTTGGGTCAAACAGTAATTGGATCGAGCAAGATTTGGGTCGAGGTGATTAGTTCGTTTCTAAAAGAAAGGAATTTAATATCCAACGGAGAAATAGGAATTAGTTACTGATATTTTGTCACACTAACACGTTTACCTACAAATCAGGTAGGTAAAAGGCCTGTACAAAAGAGAAAAGAGAAAGAGATGGGGGACCTTTTGTTTGGAACCAGAACTACTAAACTCCATAAAAGGAGGAAGAACACATATCTACCTGTGTAAGAGCTAAAAAGGTAATTTGTTCTTTATTTTCGTCTGTTTGAACTTCGAAACCGAAACAAAGATATTACAATTTAAACATTAGAATTTAATCGTGATCCAACCTATTTAATCTCTATCACGAAATAATTGATGTTATTTACTATAACTACTCGTATTTAAATCAATGATTGAACCCTTAACAGTGGAATCGCTGTTTTATTAAAGTGGCAGCCAGATCTTTAGAACAAGTCATTTCCATTAATTAATTACTGTTTCAAATGTCTAACTAGAAGTTTTGCAGGTTTTATTCATAATCCAGTTTACTTTTTTGCTCCTTTTTGTCTTAATTAGCTTTTAATAGTTTAAGACGGAATGCATTACCCTCATTCAAGAAATGTTTACTTGCTTCTGGCTTTAGTTATGAGAACCCATCTTACCAACCAAAAACAAATATAAAAACTCTGCAACTACTCCACCATAAAATAAATAAATACAATTATTTTGATTATTAATTTTTTTTCATTGAATTGTGTAAATTGTGTATATTAAAAATTACATTTGAAATTTTCATTAATACACGTTTTTATTAAAAATATTTACTAAATATCCAAAAAAATATTTATCTATTTTCTAATTGAGTAACTGTTATCTGATTTTACTACCAAACACTTACATAGTTATTACCTTACATCTAACAAAAAATATAATTAAATTTTGAATTTATCATAAATTTCGTATTGATAATTAAATTTTCAGAATTTTTTTTATTGCCTAAATTTTTTATGTCATGTTTGAGACAATAAAACGAAATGGTGGTCACTCCAATGGATGAAGAACTCGATAAAAAAAATATAATATTTTTAATAATTAATGAAAGAATTTTTTTAATAAAAATTGAATTCAAAATACTTCAATTTACAACTAACTTAAAACTTTGTTATATTGTTTTTTACTTTTCTTATACAAAAATGTAAGCAATGACAACTCTAAATAACAAAGTTACCTCAACCGAAAATGAAATCAAATAATATGCATTTACTTAAAAATGTTAAAATTTTAAATACTTATTAAAATATATTTTTTTAATTAAAAATATTTAAATTTATAATAGAGTAAGCCTTAAATGTTATGAAGACTTTTCTCATTTGATTTGCTTTCAATTTAATTTATCATTTATATACAATGATATATAATAGAGTAAGCCTTAAATGTTATGAAGACTTTTTCAGGTATGGTTTTAAATAAAAAATCATTCCAAAAAAAAAAAAGAAAGAAGAAGTGGTTCTCCACAATTATTGCAGAAGTTCTGTTAGGTTACATTTTTTTGTTTAGCGTAGGAAGCCATGAATATATATGTGCATAATATTCTGCACACGTAATCATCTTATACGATAAATGAAATGTCTGTGGACATGAATTTTAATATTTTAATATTGCTTTCAGTTCCCCTTCTGAAAATGAATATTTTGAAAACTATATATTATAATGATATATATCTGATTATATGATTAAATTGTCAATAACTATATCATTGTTCATTCATAAGCACATGGCTTCATTGTCTAACGTGACCTTAACTTTCGTTACAATTAATGTGTGCATATTTTGCATCACAAGTAGGTTTGAAAAGTGAGAAAAAATTTCATAGGAAGAGTCATGGTGGACAATACTATGTTGTACCCTCGTCTTCTTCAAATAGAAGAGAGAGTTATTAGAAATTAAATTTATAGTATTTATTATTTATTGATGATTAAGGTTATCTTTTTGTATACAGAAAAACAAAATATAAATCAGTTTGAAAATATCTTTGAGTAACATGCTAAACTTTTCAAAAGCTTTTCACTTGGATAAAATAAGTTAAACGTGGCTTGTTTTTTTTCTTTTTTAACCATTGGCTATATTCATTTCTTGTTATAGTTCAGTTTTTACGAGATAATTCATGTAATAAAATTTAATATTAACCAAAATTTTTAAATCATCTGTTTATGGATTTTAAAAACTGTAGATCCCACATTTTTTTTCATCCTTGTTTTCTTCTTACAAAGTTGTTAACTATCTTTTTCTTAATGATAGAAAAGTTTTTCTTCTAAAAAAACAAAAACGGAAAGATCACAATCGTTAGTACTATTGTTTCATCCCATCCCACCACTTCCTTTTGTCTGTTTTTTTTTTTTGTTTAAACGAATTATATATACAGAAATTCACAAAATTTATAATTCATTCTGATATCAAGTTAAGGTTTTACAAACCAGTTAGGATAGGATTTTTTTTTTTTTAAACAATGATTTTGATATTAAGTTAAAAATAAAGTTTAAATCTAATTTAATTTTATAAAATTGATTATTAAGATGAGGTTTATAGTCCACTCATTATAAAAATGTATTATCTTTATTCGATGTGAAACTTTCAATAATATCATAAAAAATAATAAGAAGATATTTTGTTTTTCTACAAATGTTTTTACCCAATCCACATGAGATAATGACATTTGAATATATACACTTTACTTTTTTTTTTAGCTGAAAATGTTGTTAGAGTGCTTGCATTAGTATTTTCAAAATTATAACTGTTGTCGCACTTATTCAAAGTTTAATAACTTAATTAGAACTTTGTTAAAATAAATAAAAATATCATAATTTTTAAAACATATAAAGTAATATATAGATTATATTATATTTACCATATAGGATAATTATCTTGCTGTAACCACCAACATCTTTTAAAGTTAAAATAAGAAATATCTTAGATATTTGATAAGAACTATAATTTAAAAGAGAAAAAAAAAAAATAACACACAGTTGACACAGTAAGGGATATCAACGGAGCAGATAGAATATAAATAGTAGCTCATTCGTATCTGTTGAATAAATATCCGTTTGTGTTCGTCTCTATATTTGTGTGGGTATTCATTATGCGAATATCCGCATATTTTTGTAATATTTACAAATATTTACAGGTACCCTCAAGTATTTAAAAAAAAATATTTAACAACATATTTTAACCATAAATTTAAATAAAATATAATATATAATATTGATAAATTTTAAACAAAGTTCAAAAAACTCATTTAGATAGTGTGTTGAATGACCGTTTACAAAAAAAAATATATATTTTAAAACCAATTGATAAAAAATAACATAAAAATCAAAATGTCAATATTTTAATTTTTTTAATCTAAATAAAATGTATAATAAATACAAATACGCATGAATATAAATATTATAATACCCGAATCGTCTCATTAACAAATAAATATAAATATTACCCTAACATATCATCCGAAATATCTATTTACTATATTTATTTTTTATTTATAAAAAAATTTATCTAGGGATATTATTCATAAGTATCATTATTGATCTATATTGTTAAACTGTTTCAAGACCACGTACAAATCTGTGGTCGCCGAAAAATGTTTTTATGGTTCACCTGCATGCTCTATAAGGGTGGCTATCAATGTTATCTTAAAGTTCCACTAGCTTTCATTATTATCATTATCATTTTTCTTTACTGTAACATCACAAAACAAAGCCAATAAGACTCTTACCAATACAATCACCACCAGCTTCATTTTAGAACATAATATAATATTAAGCGTTTCAGTCTCGCTCATTCACATATTTCAAAATTCATTAAAAATAATTTGCTGTATTTTTATAGAATTTAACTAAATTGATAATATAATGTTTTTAATAATCAAATACGGTTTTATCCGACGTAAAATTGAAATTTGTTTTTTAATTTTAATGTACTTAATTATTTTTACAAATGGTTAGTCTTAAGTAAAAAAAAAAAAAATACCATACAATGTGCAAAAATTATAAAAGCGATTGATGAATTGGTGGAAAACATGTGTTGAACTCTGTTAGTTTTTTTATTTATATTTTGTAGTTGCATTGGGTTTTATTTTACTCAATCTTTTGATCTAAGCAATGGATTAGGTAGAGAATTTAAATTTTTTTATTCCTTTAACCTAAATCAATCCAACTCACGCACAGCCAATGGAATTGAATTGGATTTCAATTCATATCATACAGAATAATTCACACGTCAAAGAAAATATATAAAAAAAAAATGTTACATGTGATAGGCCGCAAAGGAAATAAATATTTAAAATTTATAATTCTATTATCTTAAAGTTTTAGATTTTTAAATTAAAATAGATTTTGAGTATGTCTACGAATGTTCCAAACATATCCACCCAACATGATATTTCTCAATATGATTTGAAAATAAAAATAAAAAAAAAAAAAAACTAAAAAAATACAAAAAA
>Ga0209589_1010995_pt1 | contig 12960 bp, 10 predicted proteins | sample CowpeawhiteBW_FD_187525 | JGI IMG/M metagenome (GOLD analysis project Ga0209589, IMG submission 187525) | Root nodule microbial communities of legume samples collected from California USA - Cow pea white BW (SPAdes) (version 2) | ecosystem: Host-associated > Plants > Roots > Nodule | place: USA...
CGTGACCACGAGCACGGCAGCTCCAAGGATGCACTACAAGGATGGAGTAGAGAATAGCTTCGAGCTAGCTTGAAGATGGCACAACCTAACCCTAGCAGAGCTTTTCGTGAGAGGGAGAAAGGGTTGACGGCTGGTTTCTGAAAGAGTGAGTGTGAGATGTGATTAGGGCAACATAGCAGGGTTTATATACATTGGACCAACCTTTAGGCCCACTTACAAGGGCAGCCCACCAACTCTAGGGCAGAAAAGAAATGGGACCTTACAATAGTTATAATTCGTCTCTATTTTGATATAGTATAGTATTGGTGGAAGATGTTTGAACATATTTAGATAATAATAAATGGTATAAAACAAAATTATATTCTTTGACCACTTCGTTTTATAAATATAATTAATAAAAAAAACATTAAACTCCTTCAATAATATTTAAAATTAATAAATATTTAATTTACACACACAATGCCGCTACTAATAAAAGAAAAGAAAGAATAAGAGACTAACACGATTTATATCGATACCACTTTACTTATTCATAACTGATTTTTTTTTGTTTTTTTTTGCGATATTGTTAACATGATTATATATTAAAAAGATGACACCTTCTCTTATCTATTAGGTTTTTATATTACTGTTATTTTTATTTGTCTAATACGGTCCATCAACCACTAATTTGAAATCCCATTAAACTCAATTATCTTAAAATAATTCTTCAAATTTATAGTTTGGATTTGATGATTAGTGGAACTGGCAAGTTCAATTAATAATAATAATAATAATTATTATTATTATTACTATTATAATTATAGATGTTTAGTATGGCAGAGTAGATGTGCCAAATAGATAGCACGTGGTTTCTACAATTAAGTTGATTAATTAATTTATAATGGTGCTGAAACGCAAACAACCCTGCGTTGTGGCATGTTCGTATTGTTATAGTAAAGAGAAAAAAAGATGGTTCACCATGTGACCACTGTCTCCAATATTGTTCTTCGTTTCATAACCTAAATGTAGAATCAAGATCTCAACACTCTCGTATTAGCCTATATAAGGACAACAAAAACCAAAACCAAAATTATTATTATTATTGTAAATTTTTTACTTTTAACTTGCTAGTTAATAAAAGAATTAATTAATTAATTTACATCATAAAAAACCTCATGTAAAAAGACTCCTATACTAACAATACGCTTTCAACACTTTTGCATTTTTTTTTTAAAGCGTAACTTGCTTATGACTTGTTGCACGTGCATGTTGTAGATTATAGCCATAGACTAATATATTCATGGGTTTGTAGTGAATGAATGAATAGTGTAATAAAATTGTTAAATATGAATGTTAAAGATTAAAAATAGATATAAGATTAAATTGGTGAGGTGTTATGAATGAAAATCGAAAAAGAGAAAAAGAAAAGTAGAGGGGTATTAAAAATGCAGGGTGCAGGTGCATGTCTGGTTTTCTAGGTTTTCGAAAATGAGAAAAAGGTTAAAATGTGTAAGTGGGGGGTGTGTGAGGTAAAGGAACAGAAAAAGTAAAAGAGTTTAGTGGCAGTAAAAGGTGTGAAGCGTACAATGTTGTGTGAGATAGGGTTCAGACACCAACTCAACTCTAATAATATTAATAATAAGCATTTCCTGTTTTGTTTTTATGGTCTTTTTTTTCTTTCTCTCTCCCTTTAGTTTATGAATTTCCGTAGATGTGTCAGAGACAAGAGCTGCCACAGACACAGCTTAGGTGCAGAAGCAGCAGAAGCTCTGCAGCATCAGCAGCAGCAGCAGTAGCATCAGAGACAGAGATGAGAGAGAAATCTCAAATCTGCATCATAATACCATTACTTTTTTTTCATCCATCTACACAAGATTCTGTAACCATGGTCCCTGAAATAAATATACCTGCTCTCTCTTCCCAACCCTATTCTAATATTAATACTCATAGCCCACAAACACACCACTCTCCTTCTCTCTTCTCCCTTTTCAAAATTTTTACTTTTTAATTCCTTCCATTCCACCATTACTTCTCTTCTATCATCTTATCACTTTTTTAATAAACCTGCATTATATACATATATATACAGCTTCTTCCCTTTCCTCTTCTGCTGCATATTTTTGATGATGAATGGGAGGAACAGGTTTCCCTTCACCCCATCACAGTGGCAAGAGCTTGAACATCAAGCTCTAATCTACAAGTACATGGCTTCAGGGATTTCGATTCCACCTGATCTTCTCTTCACCATAAAAAGGAGCTACTTTGATTCCCCTCTCTCCTCAAGGCTTTTGCCTAACCAGCCACAGCACTGTGAGTTTTCTGCTTTTCTTTTTTTTTTCTTTCTCTTTTTCTGTGTCACTGTGTTTGTTTGTTTGTTGGGAGAGTGCAAATCTTTACAAAAAGGATTGATTTTTTTTGTTGGGTGCAGTTGGATGGAACTATCTGCAGATGGGTTTGGGGAGAAAAATAGACCCTGAGCCTGGGAGGTGTAGAAGAACTGATGGCAAAAAATGGAGGTGCTCCAAAGAGGCATACCCAGATTCTAAGTACTGTGAGAGGCACATGCACAGAGGGAAAAATCGTTCAAGAAAGCCTGTGGAAGTTTTGAAAACAACACCGTCATCATCAAACACAAATGCTTCAACTCACCAACACCAACACCACCAGCAACAACAGCAACAACCAATCTCATCAATCACCAAACTCAATACTACTCTTTCTCCTCTTGCATCATCATCGTCTGAATCACACTATGCTCCCTTTCTCTATCAACACCCTCCATCGTCAAGGTCCTCTGCCATTGGCTTGTCCTTTGAAGACAACAGTGCTCCCTTGTTTCTTGACACTGGCTCTTGCTCTCAGTCCAACACAGATTGCAGGTTTCTGTCATTTTCACATTCACACTGCTTCAGCTTAAAACCACTTTCTTCTACTGTCTCAGTTCTGATTCATTTATTCTCTCTCTCTTTATCTCTCTCTCCCTTACTTTTTTATTAATGAAATTAAAGGAGTAGGTATGCATACGGAGAGAAAGAAGAGGTGGATGAACACGCTTTCTTCACAGAGCCGTGTGGTATCATGAAAAGCTTTTCTGGTTCCTCCATGGATGATTCTTGGCAACTCACGCCATTGACTATGAGCTCCTCCTCTTCTTCCACCAAACAGAGGAGTTCCTTTGGCCTGTCCAATGATTATTCTTGCCTGCAACTCCAGAGCCACTCAAAGCCTCAGGAGCAACAAGATCAGGGTGGTTGCTACATGCTGGGTGGAGGAGGCCAACTTGGAAAAGAAGAACCTCAGAAAACCGTTCATCGCTTCTTCGATGAATGGCCCCACAAAGGAAGACAAGGATCTTGGCTTGATTTGGATGACAAATCTTCCACAACCCAGCTTTCAATTTCCATCCCCACCTCTTCTCATGATTTCCCAGCCTTCAGTTCCAGAACCCATCATGGTAATTACTTTAAAAATTGGATTTTGTACAAGTTAGTTTTCACTCATTAGAAAAATATTTTATTTTTGTTTTGTTCTCTTACTTATTAGTGGTGAAGAAGAGTGAGAAGGTTTTTGTAAGGTAAACAACAACAGGTTCTTGGTCTGATACAACTTGGGATGTGTCTGTAACCTTCTATCTGGTTGTTTATGTTTTGCAGATGGTTGAGCTTACATTTGAATAATGGGTCCTTGTACGGAATGAAAGGCCAAAAATGTACGGAGAAGGTGGGGTTAAGATGCTTCGGGGTCTTCTTTCAACCACACCACCCTCTTTTTTTTCTTCTGCCATAAAGGCATTTGAAAGGGATTGGTGTCTCTCTAATGTGTAATCGATCCTATCTGCTAATGCTTTTTCTTAGTTAAGTTCTTTCAAACACAGTACCAAACATTCTGTGACTAAGCCTAAGCTCTTTCATGCTTGAGCTAGCATTCAAAATTCGCACATCTTTGTAATTTTGCTTCATCATTTTCTGCTTCCATAGATACTATGAAACTGGACCCACAGGATTTGCTTGTCTCTCAATTCTGAACATCCATTTTATGTGTATTGCCTAGAACCCTCTTTGTAATCACACTCGTTATTATTACTGTTAAAGTTAAAACCGATTCTTTTCCTTTTCTGCAAACCTTTTTGCTCCAAAACTAATGAGGAAGTTCGTGTATTACGTAATAAGGGGAAACACCAAACACCAAACACCGTTGGCCATGAAAGAAACAAGGTGTGTGTGTTCTTATGACTATGTTTTTATCCGTTACGTAAATTCTTATTGTCTCGGTTGACTGCTATGAATCTGCACGATTCTAAAACGTTGACTACTGTTTGCTGCATACGTGACAGAAATAGAAAATGAAGTGTATATATGGTTTGAATGAATGGTGGTAGATTTATAATTAAAAGGGGTGAGACACGTACCCATCATTTCTATCAAACTTTTTAACACCACCCATGTACTTGTCTTTTGTTACTGTTATACTCTATGTCTTCTTAATTGTTCTCATTTATAGAACAACAGAATCATGATTCAGTATTTTCTGATTTTTTTTTTTTTTATATCAGTTATCCCATTCAATTGTTTCGTGTTTATGTTTAGATGAAAATGATTAATTGTACATATCAAATAGAGTGCTCTCTGAAAGTACATAGTTATTTTTTTTTCTGTCTCTAGCCCAACTATGTGAAGAGACTAATTTTATGACTCAGTCAGATATAGTTGGATTAGTTTATGTGACAAATAAGTAGAATACTCCCTAATAATACAATTACTATTTTTTTTAGTAATCTATATTTTTCTTTTGGGAGTTTTATACAAAATATAGTTTATCTTATCAAATACGAAGATTATCAAGATCTTTTTTTTACAAAATTATAGCGTTTTTTGGTGAAAAATTAATATTCATCTGTTTACAACCAATATTAGGTATACAACTAATCGATAATTATTTTGTTTCATTACTTGTTAAATTATTATTAGGGTTAAATATGTTTTGCTCCCATAAGTTTCAGCGAAATTTAAAATTAGTCCCTTATCAAAACTTTTGATCAATTTAGTCATTCATCTTTCAAAATGCATGAATTTAGTCTTTTTAACCAAATTTTGTTAAGTTTATCTCACGTTTCAAGCGCATTTCATGATAGTATTTAAATTATTTACACTGTTTAACACATTTATGTTTCAATGTTAACTTAAATACTATCATGAAATGTGCTTGAAACGTCAAATAAACTTAGCAAAATTTGGTTAAAATGACTAAATTCACGCATTTTGAAAGATGAAGGACTAAATTGGTATAAAATTTTGATAAGGGAATAATTCCAAAATTCACTGAAACTTGAGAGACCAAAAACATATTTAACCCTTATCATTATTATACAAGTTTTCAATTAGTTGGGTATAAAAAGAGTTGTGAAAAATAATTTATCTTACAAAAATATATAGCAAAATAAGACTCAAAATGACAACTGAGATGAATATTGAAGTGATTAATGTGTTATTACTTGATCACGATTATTGATGAATATGACAAATTTATTATTGGAACTAAAAGTGAAATATGAAAAACTTAGTATGACAAAAGTATGATTACGAGGAAAATTCCTATTTTTTTTATAACATACTGTTAACATCCAATTTTGTGTTCAGGTGAATAAATTTATTTTAAAGAAAAATAAAAAAATAATAAAAAAAAAGATTTTTAAGTTAATGGAAAAAAAAATATGAAACAAAATTTTTTTCAAAAAAGATTTTCAAACATAAGAAAAAACAAAGAAAGAGCCCAATTTGTTATTAATTTTCATGAGCCCAATAAGTCAAATATGTTCCACCTTTATTCCTGATAGAGAAATGAATTATATAATAATAATTAGAAGCAATGTCTCTTCGAATGGTAATAATCAATCTTATTAATTGGGATTAATTTTGTGGTCTGATTTTGTTATTGATGATGATTGATTTTGTGATCTGATTTGATACTCATAATTTGCTACTATCATGAGCCATGAGCAATTCCTTCCTTATATTGTTCGTTACAATTCAGACTGAGATTGCATTGACATTACAAGTTGTGAATATAAATACGCACTCTGTCATGACCAGCAAAAAAAAATCTTTACACTTATCTAATTTTTTCCCATCACTACTCTCACGTACACACCTCCTTTTTTTATCTCTCTTAAAAAAATATTGAAGGAGGTAGAAAAAAAGAAGAAGAAAACATTTTCTACACTCTTTCTTTCTCTCATTATCACCTGTATAGACACCTCTCATCTTTATCTATGTTGGAAAAACAAACTAACAAAAAAATATTAGAAAAGGAAATAAATAAAAAAAAGAAAAGAAAAAGGTGAGAAGATATTGAAATTATTGTAAGGTACGTCACTCTTAATTCTTTCATCTTTTGATTTAGTTTTTTTTTTTCAATTTTCATTCTTTTTTTAATCATAAAAATATATGTTTCTCCTTTCTTTATTGTTTGTATGGCCGCTCGCGTCGCATGACATCTAATTTAGACTTTTGTTTGTTCTAAAAATATATACAGATGATCTAAAAATAAAATATAACTTTCTTTGTCTACTCTTTTATATCTATTTGGTTGCTCACGTGGCAATGACATCCACAACTACTCTAAAATAACTTTAAAAAATTATTAAAACTTTATAAATGATTAAAAAAATAAAAAATAAAAGATTAGAAAAAAAAAGAATTTATTTGAAGTGTCTATGGCCCCTCGCGTTACGTGACACCAATTTTAAAATAATACTAAAATTTAAATAAAAAGATTTTCAAAATTATAAAACAAATTAAATCATTTTCAAATAATTTTTCAAATAGATTTTTCAAAAAGAAATACGTGACCCTATGGAAAAATTAAATATTTTAAAAAAACCATATAATTTTTGCATATTTAATTAAAAACCTTATGGGAGTGCTAATACCTTCTCCGCGTAACCGACTCCCATACCTAAAATTTGTTTTTTCGTAGACGTTGCTCTTTTGTATGGTTTTTCATAGTTTTCTATAATAACTATAGTGGCGACTCCAAACTCTATTTTTACAAATTTTAATTTTTGGTTCGTCGTTCCGTCACGATTTCGGTTGCGACCCATACTATATATTTATAAGGTTATTATTTAAAATTAAATATGTTTTTAGTAGTTGGGTTTCTATAATTTTTTTTATCTTTATAATTAATGATTTTAGTATTTATAAAATCAGAAAATTCTGATTTATTTTTTGAATTATACTTTAAAATTTTAAAATTATTATTTTTTGGGAACCGGGATGTCAGTAAGTGAGGATATAAATTAGATAAAATGATGTAATAAAATCATTTGAAAGTCATTCTTTAAAATGAAAAATATTTTAATATAAATTAGATAAAATGATGTAATAAAGTATTGATAAAAATAAAATTAACGTCTAAATATGAATTTAAATAAGTTGTATAATAAAATAAATTATAAATAAAATTAATCTTTTTAAAAGTAACTTTAACTTTATAATTTCAAATAAAAAACACAAATCTACAAAAAGAAAATTTTGAATGATTCATTATTAATGTTGACGAGCTTCATAATTTTATTTTTATTACTTGATTTTAAAATATTAAATTAAAAATACCAACAACTCGTCCGAAGATGGAATATTGTGATAAAAGTTCCTCCCATTAACAATGTCAGTCTAGAGTGCCAACCAACTATAATATATCTAAAAACTTTGAAGCAAGAAAAAAAAATGAACATAATGTGTTTTTTAAGTTAAATGGTCATAATATTAAGATATTCCCAACATGGATTAATGAATAATTATCTAAATAAATTTATTGATGTTAATCAAATTTATCCTTTTGAAAATGATTTATTATTACTATTATTTATCAAGTTTCGTCAATTGTTAATTGGTAAAGACAAGGTGGGATAATAGAGTAGAGATACTTTAAAGTAAGAGTTAGATCTGAATTAGTGGCTATAACTATAACTTATAATTTAATAATAAACACAACTTTATAATAGTAATTCAATCCCCTAATTGAATGGATAATCAAACCATACCGAAAAGAGTTTAATTAATTGGCAATAAAAACTAATAAAAAGGGACCTTAATACATTCTTCGTCCCTACTCTAGTAAGCTACAAGAGCCTGTCCGTTGGGGAATTTCAGAATCTCATATTCTTATAAATACTATTATTAGTGGGTTCTCTAATTTTATAAATTCACATTTATATATTAAATCACTCTATTAGTAAAAATTTAAATTAATTGAACTAAAATAAAAATGTACAGATTTTATCTTTTTAAATTTAAAATTATTCCATTTTTTTAAATAAGACCGATATGAGGCGTTGATGAGACAATGTTACATTTTACACATGAAATAAAACAAAAAAGAAAAAAGAAAAGACATGATAATAAAGCTTTTCTTTCTTCCTTTTAACTTTAAAAGTATATATACATAAATTTGAAGAATGTTATCTTAGGGTGGAAAATTCAATATTGTTTGTCGTCATCACTGCCATCATCTGCATGTGTCTTGTGAACATCTCTGATTTCTCCATCACTCTCCTGCATGTCAACAGAATTTTCTCTTGCTGGACTTGACTGCCTTTGCAATGGTTCATCATCATCAGATTCCGATAATGCTTGCCTTCGCCGAGCTATGCTTGAGGATGGTGCAGCAGCCTAAACAACATAAAAATAAATATTAGGGAATTATAGATTTCAGTTAAATAATTCATGCATTCTTATTATCATTGGCTTAATCAGCAACCAACAGACATTAGACAACAGATATTCTTTAATCAATTAGCCCAATGTAAGGTAAGATGGAGAAATATAAATTCCAATTAAATAATAAATTACCATCTCCTCTTCTGCATCGGAATCTTCAAGCCCAGCTGCAGCAAGAAGACCCTGAGCATTTTCCTCCTCATCATTCATCACACTCGGAGGTTCCTCTCTGTATGCGTCAGCTTCTTCCTCATCCATTTCTTGTTCATCCATCATATCAGCTTCCGGTTCCTCCGTGTCATACCGTGATCTTGAATGCTTATCCTTCTTTCTCTTCTTTCCACTTTTTCTTTTCTTCTTCTCACCGGTTCCTGCCTCTTCATCATCTGACCTTTCTCTCCGTTTTGAATGAGTACTGCTCTTCCATTGCTCCTACAAATACAAATGAAAGTTTAGGAAAAATTTAAAATCCTCTCAGCCAAATATTTTTTATCCTAGGAATGATGCTTCTGGGGAATCATATTTCTGGGAGTCTTCATGTGTTTAGTATATGTTGAAAAGGTTTCTGGAAATGTTATCACGAATATGGCTAGTAGAACTATCCTACCTTAATGGAAACCTTTATTTCAAAAGTATGAAAACAATAGAAAGCAATATGAAACATATCCTAGACACCCTTCTACTCTTGAAAGAATACCTAGAAATCCTTACCTTAACACGCTTAAAGTGTTCCTCCTGTTGTTGCACTCGCTTTAGTTCATCTTCTTGTTTTCTCCTTTCCATCTATTTCACATTAAAATAAAACGTAGTTATTTATATAGAGAAAACATGTAGTGTTAACCAACACGAATGCAGTAGATGCTGAGCAATTAAAAACAACGCACCTGAAACTTCCTTTGCTCTTCAGCCTTTCGTCGAGCTTCCTCTGCCAATGCAACCTGACGAGCAAGTTCTTGTCTCTGCCGTACTTGCTGCTCTTCACGCTCAGCAGCTTCAAGATGAACTCTCGCAGCCGAAAGTAAGTGGTTGCAGTATCCAACGTGAGTGTCAATTTTCTTCTCATCAAACCCATGAATGTGTAGGTTGGACGCAGCAGACAACTGACTAAATACACGAACAGCATTTTGCAGCTCAGCAACAGTTGCTCTCACCTAAAGTTAAGAAACCAATATCAATTACAAATTAGTGCATCATAATAGATCCTGTTTGACAAAGGTAGGAAAGGGATCACTTGAATAAGAGCTTCGAAAAGGAGTACCATCCAGCAGAAAACAAACCCCAATGAACTCAGATATTCTTGTGTAAAAACTACAACTCTTAAAAATTATAGCCCGGATAAACTCAGATATTACCTTCATCCATAAACAAAAAATTATTTGAATGACAGACAATGTTGACAAGTGTCCTTGGTAAACTGGTTAACAAAAGTAAAAGGTTTTTAGCGAAAAGGAAACTTTATTACATTGAAAAATCATAAAGTTTCTTGACTAGTACATTTATGCACTAGTTAGCATCCCTTACAAAGAAAATATGCCCTAGTATCCAACATTATTTACTAAGCAAATTAAAGTAACAAAGTGAACACATTGTCCAGCACTTGATCGTTATATTATACTAAGCCTCCAAAACTATATAATAATAATGAACACACACAAAAATAAGCATCCCCTATATTACAGATATTTAGTAACTTACTGAAGCAGAACAATAGAATAGTGAAAACATTAAATTATCTTCACTTAAAAAGGGTTCATAAACTCTATACATCGTTGAATGTAGAAACGGGCAATCCAACTGAAGCACCCAACAAAGTAAACTGAAATTTTACATTATGAGGCTAACTAGAGTATACTTAATATGACCCAGGTACCATACAACATGGATATGGGAATTCTAAAAACTTCAGGGTATGATACAACATAGACGTGTTAACATGAACTTATAAAGACATATTTTTAAACCTGGATATTCATAGATACATTGATCATATATCATTAATAAACAACCACATCACACCAGTAGATGAGAAGAATTTATTCAAAGAAAAAACTTCTGATCATAAGACATACATATTATTTATCTTCCATTATTTCAAAATATGCTATTTACCCCGAGAACATGCCACAAGAATTCCATATTTTTCCAAAAGTATTATTAAAACATGTAAGGAAAAGCATCCTGTGTAATTATTTCATGCTGCATCCTGAGTAATATTTAAAAGAAACCTAGGCTCTATAATTGTCTACTATTTACAAGAACTTTTAGGATATAGAAGAAAAACCAAAGCCAAATGTAATAATGGTAGCAGCAGCAGCAATAATAATAGTAACTTGGAGGATACTTCCTGTATATATAATTCTAGTCATATCATAAATGTATTGGGATAGGATGAAATGATACTTTTCCATTTTCTAGTATCTTGGCTTAATAGGTTTCCTTCCAGTCTAATTTACTCGGCCTCTTGATGACCTTCTAAGTTTATTTTCAAAGCAAGAATCAAATTACAGATATGAACACTTTTTTACTGATATACTAAGGTAAGACGGTTTTCCAAGATCAAACTACGTGTTCCTTATGCTGCAATTTATTCAATATTCTTATTTTCAAGACCCCTGAAATAATTGAAGGTGAAAATAGATATTCTACAGGCGTTTACGAGCATATCCACAGATCTAGAAATATATATTCAATGGATAAAAAAACTACCTCATCTGCAGTCCTCTTTGCTTTTTGTAATGTTGATGCTGAAAATTTTTGCATTGCAACCCCAGCATCAAACCTTAAAGTATAGTTTGAGGGTGCCAAATGGATGGCTCTCAGTAGTGTTTTTATACAGTCTTGCCACTGTTCAGCCTCATAATGGGTACGAGCTAAATACAGAAGTATTTGAGAGTCTGTGTTATGATAAAACTTCCGCAAGCAGTTTTGGTACTGCACATGATAAAAAAGATCATCAGCACTCGATTGCTGTCATAAAGACTTGGGGAGTAGGAATTTGAAAACAAAAAAACGGGTACAATCTAAAGATAGGATAAGTTCACCATTTTTACAGCCAAAGCAAAATTCCCCTGAGCAAAATAAACATGGGCCAGATTTATCCAAACATCAGGCATCTGGACAAAAACACTACCACTGGCAGCTTCTTGAACCTACAAAAAATTAATAAAGTAAGAACTCACACAGATGGAAGTTTAAGCCCACTATATACTCCAAGCTTTAGCACACATATAACAACCTGTGTAAAGATATCCTTTGACACATCAAAATGACCTTTTTCTGCTAACACTACCGCAGCACCATTGGCAGCATATAAATTAGAAGAATGCTGAATCAGAACCTACAAATGTTTTGAAAATAAAATGTATCAGATAACATAATTCCATTGGTAGGACAGTACGTAAATTATACATGTAAAGAATAGACAAAATATGACACTTCAGGAAAATGTAATTAAAGCAGAAGTGTTGAATCATGGTAATCCCAGGGTATACTGATTGTAAATAAATTTCATCTTCTCCTAGTAGAGAGAAACACATAAGTACCCACAGACAATCTATAATTGGAAGTAAAAAGTGCTCTTACAAAATAGTATTTAATTGAATTACACGATAAAATACAATTAGTGTTCATGGGTATTTGTGTGTCTAAGGAGTTGCACTCAATTAATATTAGCCTAGGAAATAGTCTTTACTAAAGGTCTGTTTAAATAATTTTTTTCTGAAACACTTACAAGAGAAAACAATACAAAAGAAAATTGTTAACAAGATTTTTAAAAAGCTAAAATTAACTTCCGGAAAAATTAAGAAATTTAGCTTTTTTACAAGTTAATATATAAAAAAAAAAATCGTGGACAAGTTTATTCCAACAAAGAAACCAACAACGTCTGTTAAGAGTCTATATATATGGATGATATGCAGAACATACGATCTACATTTTTTGAACAATGTTGTTAAATAGCCACTATAGCAACACTATATTCTCATTATTAAATAATAAAGTGAATATTCCCCCCTTCTAAATTCAACTATTCAACAGCTATTACGTTGAGAACATGGAACGATCTATAAGTTACTAGGTAAAAAATCAAGCTCGAACCCTTTAGTCTTAAAGCATGGATAACCCACAAGCCTGCAGCAGAAATGCAAATATATGGTTGATTTTCTTTCTATGCATAGTCTATCTGGTGCTTAAGCTGTTCCAAGCTGACTATAGTTAGTTTTATTTCTATGCATGTCAAGTGAATGAAATGATATGATTA
>Ga0209589_1010999_pt1 | contig 12957 bp, 4 predicted proteins | sample CowpeawhiteBW_FD_187525 | JGI IMG/M metagenome (GOLD analysis project Ga0209589, IMG submission 187525) | Root nodule microbial communities of legume samples collected from California USA - Cow pea white BW (SPAdes) (version 2) | ecosystem: Host-associated > Plants > Roots > Nodule | place: USA...
TCTTGCATAGCAAGTGGCGGCACACATCCACTCATCTTCAAGGTTGCCATGGCTTCTAGCCTAGCCTTGTAGTGGCGTGCTTCTCACATTTTTACCATTTCTTTCCTTTCCATTTTATGTTTTCTTTTTCCTTTAATTGTTCTTGGTTTTCTATGGTTTATGTGCTTTCCATTTCCTTTTTGTTTGAATCAATCCATCATCTTATTCTCTTGAGCTTTGTGAAAGGAATCTTCACATCTAGATAACATGCTATCTTAATGTCCAGTGGGGATTTCACTTAGTTTTCTTAATCAACTCACACCATATTCAATAATCTTAAAAAGAAACAAGATAATCCTTCATCAGTCCTAGTCATCAGGCCCGTTCTAGTCGTCAATCCCGTCCGGGTCGTCGGTCTTGTCCGGGTTGTCGGGTCCCTCCAGATCGTTTGATTTGATCTTTGACTCTAGCTTAATATAGTATTATTTGGGGGGCTAACCCACCTTAACCCTAGCCCTAACCCACTAGAGAGAAGGCTTTGAGGGCTGGGGCTTTTTTTTTGGCCCCCTCATTTGGGAGCCTCCTAAAAGGGGTCTTTATGAAGAGTGGGTCAGGGCTGGCCCATGGGCTAAAGACTAAATTGACACCTCTATTTACATTTTAATTTTGAATTTATTTTATTCATTTATCTTGACCTAAAATGTTTTGTTATTCTCACCATTTATCAGTAACTAACCAATTAATTTAAACCACATTAGTCATTGTGAGATATAATATCTAAATTCGTCTACCTTATTACTTGTGCGATTCGCTACATTTGTTAATCCCGTAAGAATTTAACTTTCACTTTTTTCTCTCGCACTTTCTCTTATTACATTACCTTATTGTTAGAAATATGTTGTGACATCAAACCAATTTATAAACTTAATTCTCTTTATTGTAAGAAGTAAACGCACATACATATCATTTGTTAATATGTGTAACATTAAAAAAAGTAATCAGTTTTGATAAGCATATCCCATTAAAAAAATTGTAGAAGGGTTATAATTCATTGCTTTTTAGGCTTATACGGTAAATTGAATAGATGCCAAATTTAAAATTTGTTCTAGATAAAATTCAATTAAATAAATTTATTTTCAATATTCTCATCTTAAGTTTGATGGTAAAATTATTGTCAATCGGCATATATTCGAGATATTATCTGTCTTGGAATGTAACTCCATCACGATTTTGTTTTTAAAAAATATTTTGGTAAGTAAAAAGAAGAAAAAGTATTTAAATCTTTTAAATAATATAAAACTATTTATGGGATATATATATATATATATATATATATATATATATATATATATATATATATATATATATATATATATAAATATATATATATATAATGACCTAGACATATATAGATGAAAGTAGGAGTTATCCTGAATAAATAGTGGGAAGAAGTAATGCAAATATTGTTCCAATGGTAAAAATAAAACAAGCTCTAGGTTAAAATTTGATACACCTCTTGAAAAACACCTTAAGAAGTTAATTTTACTTTAGTTAAATAACTTTATAATCCAATTAAATAAATAATTAATTAGTTAGCTTTATTAGTTGAATGCAAGTTTAATATTATTTGTTTTTATGTAAAATAAAATTAATTTTATATTATTGGTCATAACATAATTGAAATGTACGGCTAAATTTATTTTGTCCAGGAATTTTATAATGAGATGGGTGACAAGTTGCTAAAATTGATTGATTAGGAATGTTTTTTAAATGAGTTATCTATTCTGTCAGTCAGAATCTTATTATTACAAGGAAATCTTGTGCATGCGCAAGGTTAGATATCAATTCAAATTATTGAAACCCATTGTTACTTCTTGGAAAGGGGCATGCCTCCTTTTATGCTAAGAGTTTTAATTCAAGTGAAAACAAAACATATCATTCCTAACTGTAATTTATTTTTCTTAAAGAAAATAATGATTAGTGATAAAGACGAAGTCTTAATATGGCAATATTATATATTGTCTTCTTATATAATCAACTCTAGTTAAAAGATTCCATACGAGTTATGATGGAATGTTGTATCACCTTGCCTTTATACTTTTATTATTTGTTAAGATTTTATATTTTTCTTTTAAAAGCATATTTTATCCTTTATTTAATTTGTTATCACCTTTGCAAATATCGTATTTAACTCCATTATATAAATTTTGTTTTAATTTTTTAAGTTGTTTAATAAGTGTAAGAATTACTAAAATAGATTTTTTTTAAACAAAATCTCCATAATAGGCTACGGTTTTTCATTCCACCCTAGTTTATTATAATTTTTCTTTTTAAATATTTTTTAAGCCTATACTATGATTTCTCCAGAGGTTATAGTTATGGTTTTCAATCGTTGTCTATAACCTATTCTTTTTTTCCTACATCTAAATATACTATAATTTATTAATTGTAGTTTAAAATTGAAAATAATCATAATTATATCCATTCGTCATCGTTACTCAGGTGTACGAGACTTTTAAAATATGTTATCCAATAGTATTATTCTTTTTTTTGCATTAGAAAAAACTATACTGTATTAATATTTAATTCAGAACAGAATAGATGGTGTTAAGGTTCTTTCAACAATAATTTCAATAATTGAGGTGTGTAAAGTATAGAATTTGGAAATGAAAAAAAAAATAAAAATCTAAGTTAATTAGTTTTATTTTATAAATGCAATGAAGGGGAAAGGCATCGTGACAGAGAAAGGGATTTCAATTAGGTTCTTTCAGAAAAGGTTGTTTAAGAAATGGTATTTGAGTTTTTAATTAAGATATGGAATTTGATTGCGGACTTACACAAGCCTTTGTCGGTAAAGCTTAATTAAGTGATTATGTCGGTTGCTAAATCATCATAATAACTGTATCTTCTTTTAAATAAGATTTTACTTTTTCTTAATAAATGTGTGAATTTTATTTTTAGAATTGAATAAATATTTTTTATAATATTTTATTTTATTTTATTTTTGTTATATATTAGTTATTGCTACTTCAAATTTGTTAAAACAAAAAACGTTTTAAAAGAATAAAAAAATGTGTTTAAATTATATTTTATCATGTAAGACCATCATTACATGTAATAAAATAAACTTTGTATTTTCGCCTAAGAATAAAATTTTATATATGAAATTATTTTTTCATCGTTTTAAAATTTTATATTTACTTAATATCTTTTTTATTTAAATTAATTTTTAAAAAGTATTTCAATTTTAAAAATATGTTTAGTTTTGTAAATTAGTTATTATTTTAGAGCAAGATTAAAATATTGTAAGTATTTTATAGTTGATATTTTGTCACATTTTCTCTATATATAATAGGGTATATCAATAAAATACAAAAATAAGTTCCTTCATATTATTTATCTCATATTTTTAAAAGCCTAAAAATTCTAATAATAGTATCAGAGTTATTGTCATTGTTCATGTTGCTGGTAGAATAGAAGGTAATATATAACATGTCATTATTCCACTCTTTGATGGTGAAGCTAAGATCAATGGTCGATAAGAATGCAAACATATCTTAAAGGGCTATATCTATGGGAAGTTGTAGAGGAAGATTATGTTCTCTTGCCTAAAAATTCAACCGTGACACAAATCAAGATGCACAAGAAGGAAAAAAAAAACGAGAAAAGCCAAGGCAAAATTATGCTCATTTGTAGGTGTTTCACAAATGATCCTTACTAGGATCATGACCCTAAAGTCTCAAAATGAAATTTCGAATACTTGAAAGCAAAATATGAAGGGAACGAAAAGATTCGAGGCATAAAAGTTTTGAATTTGATAAGGGAGTTCGAGATGCAAAGAATGAAAGAGTCTTAGACAATTAAAAAAATACTCAAACAAAGTGTTGGATAGTGTGAACAAGATAAAATTGTTGGGAAAAGAGTTTCCAGATTCTAAACTCGTTGAGAAAATAGTGACGGTACTGGAAAGATATGAAACATTTATTGCTTTCTTAGAAAACGAAAAAGATCTATCTATAGTTACTTTGATAGAGATGATACATTTCTTGCAAGCACAAACACAACGAAGATTGATGAAAGAAAATCATGTGATTGAAGGTGTTTTAAATCACACATTAGATAATGCTCTCATAGTTAAAAACAATAGAAGGAGCAAATACAACAACACAAGTTTTTACATCTTTTCCTTATCGCAAGAAAAAAGGTCATCAACCCAAATGGTGTTGGTGGAGGCCAAATGTAAATGTCACAAATGTGGTCAATTGAGACATTGGAAAAGGTATGAAAATTCCAAAATTCTCAAGATGTTAAGATTGTAGAGGATAAATCAGAGGAGGAGCTACTCCTTACAACATCATGCATTATAACCAACAAATCTACAAAAGATTAAATTATAAACTGTAATTGTACAAATCATAAGAAATTCAACAAATGAGATATTTTTAAAGTAAGAATCGAAAATGGAGAATAACTTAAGTATCAAATATTATCCATTTCCAATTCTTATTTTACTTTTTATTAGTTTCAATATTTCCTTCTTCTTTTTTAATTTTTGGGTTTATAAATGGATGTGATTACCACTCATCACCTAAGAGGTTGATGAATACCAAAAGTCAAAATAAAAGTAAATATTTTACAAAAAAAAAAATTATTTATTAAAAGTAAGAAAAAGAAAACAGAATTTAAACGTCTATAGAGATCAAAATGTCACTTAATTCTATTACACATGAAACAAACAATAAAAAAAAGAACTCTTTACAATAAAATTAGGATGAATCTTAGCCAATATACTTTTAAATTGGTTATATAGTTAAACCATGAGTGGAAAATTTACCTGCACAATTGCGTTTATAATAATAATCATGAGAAACTAAGACTCACATGTTTCGTAAAAGACAAGAAAATGGTCCAGTGGTTTTGAAGCTTCTCAGGGAACCATCTTGCACAAGGGAAAGCTTGAACCACACATTTGTGAATCGGATTATAATCAAATAATGACATTTTTAAAGATGAAATAATATCAAAATATAACTTTTATCTGATTAATCTTTATCTAATCCACTTCTAACTTTTCTGTTTTTCTTAATTTATTTTCTTTTTTCAACTACATACTTATCCTTTTATTTTTATTTTCCTTTCTACCGAGTAAGAAAAAAATTACTAACTTATAATAATTCATAAAAGTTAACTAACTGCAAGTCACAAAATTATAGACTTTGCACTTTTCCATTGCGGTTTTTAATATTTAATTTTATAATTAAAAAACAATATAATATTCTTTAATAATATTTTGGAATGGATTGAATTGTCTTATTTTGGAACAACCGCAAATACTGCAATCACATCACTTTCGACTTTTTCCGACAATAATGCATGTCTCGTTCTGTTTATAGCTTTATTTGCCAGTGGTAAAGTATGCATTTTTACATTAAAAAAACAGGGAATTATATCTTGTTATCAGTAAAAATTAATGATCAAAAGGTGATCAAGTGAATAATATCCATATATGTTAAAATTTGGTTAAAGTATTATAGTATTTGTAAGAAAATATCAAGTAGTTTTCATGTTTTAATTGATCTCAATTGAGATTTTATCTTATGATGTAATTTGATTTTTTAAATATTATTGTTAATTTATGTTTCACGTGTTAGTTTTTATTTATTTTTTTAATTTCTTAATTTAAAATAAAATTGTCACATGGCAAGTAAGAATTTGTTATGTTATAACATTCCAATTTCAACCGTTCAAAACAAATAATTTACTATATAAAATATATTAATACAGTCTTATAAGACAAGTATAAAAATATATCAACCAAGCTCTATACGCAGATTAATTACTTATTATAGCTTTCCTAGACCTTCCACTAACCTAATTGATGACTCTTCATCCTTCAAAGGTGTCTCTAAACCTACAACCACATCTGCTCCCACCGAGAAGGTGATCATCATAAAAGAAAGACAAACAACACAAGACAAAAACACAAAAGAAGGGTAACCTAGCTGAATAAAAATGATATAGATGCATTATAAAATAGTTCATATACATATAAATTTATAAATTCAAAGTATATAAAACAACCACAGAACATGTCATATTATAAACCAAACTCTTCTAGACTCAATATTATCTGAATACGTGCACTTATGTCAAACTAGTGAAGTCATGCACCTATGGTGATATAACCTACTCTACCAAGCTACCACACACATCATTAATCTCTTTCACGGTCATAAGAATAATGGAACCATCCTTATGATAGGACCTCCTACTACTCTCATCACCTAACCATTCTCCTCTACATGAGTATGAATAGCTAGTATATAGTTCAAGATAGCCTCACAAGATGGAACAATACTAACTGTAAAGGCACATCCTAATGAAACACATTACCAATAGGTAAGGGTGTCAAAGTGAGCCAACCCGACTCACTTTTCTGGTGAGTCAAAAATTTTACAACCCGGTTCGACCCACCACGAGTTGGTGGGTTGGCTCACTTACAAATTCTTTCTTGTTTTGAAATTTATTTTATATATTTATTGCATTATAATGAGAGTGAATAACTCAATTTATTTTTTTTATAATGGTGTAATCAAAGTGATCAATTAATTCTTGAAGTATTATTATAAAGATAATACTAAGATTAAAGTATCAACATATATAACTTCACAAACAAATAAATCAAACATTCAAACTATTCAAATATTATAAACAACATTATAGTATTTAAAAATATGAAATTATGAACCTATATAATAAGAAGTAGTAAATAATTATAACACCAAAAAAGTTTAAAATTGTAAAAAATGTTGGTGGGTTAAGTGAGTCAACCCACTTTCGACCCAGCTCAAACTCGTTTAACATGTACGTTAAGTTAGTCGAGTTCAGTTCAACCCATTCTCGAAAAAAGTGAATTTTCTCAATCTAATCCGGCTCAAACCTGTGGTGAGTCGGGTTAGCTCATGAGTTGGAACCCATTTTAACATCTCTTCCAATAGGATCTCCTCCCTGGGAAATACACTACAACAATATCAAAACAAACCTTTGTTTCATGATATAAATCAATCATTTCATAAGTAGTAATTTACATTTGACATAACACACTAACATTTAGCATAGAAAATAACTATTAGATTATGGTGGTGTATTTGCTCAGCGAGATCATTCATTTGTTCAGCAAGTAATGCCTAAAGCCTCACTCGTCCAACGACTAGAATGGCTTGCTTAGTGAATAAATCACTAGAACTCATAGAGGTAAATTCCTCCAAAATTTGCCTAGCGAGTGTATTCTCGCTCAGTGAATACAAAGTCAATAAGCTCCTTAGCTTTAGGTTTGCTCAATGGGTATATCCTCGCTCAACAACTACAAAGTCAATAAGCTCTTTGAATGTGGATTTGCTCAGCGAGTCTGCATAATTCTCTAGAAACCAATTCTACATAATTATGTTATCCTAGTTCATTCTAAGCATTCCAATAGCCATTACAGATGCCAAAACATACCAATTATAGTTTCACAACATTTATCAACTTAATTTATCACATTTGTAATACTAATTATACAACATTTCAAAATTCCATTGTACAACCCAAATCATGTAAATTTGAGAATTTAACCCCCTAATTGAATATAAAAAACTCATCACACAACTAAATCATGTCGACAAATCCCAGTATAATTATGCAATTAGTAATTCAAGCATGTCTATAACTTAAAAATTTGTTCAGTTTTTCCCTTACTTGCCATCCAACTCAGACAACTCTATAAATGCTAAACACTTGTAACTCCACAAGATGCTCTATCTACATATAAAAACATCACAAGAACGATCAAGACATATTATTATGATCATTGATCAATAGAGACTCATATTGATGATTTAAACGACACATGCATCCAAAAGAAAGATTCCATGCAAGGGAAAAATAGATTGGACCAAGAAAAAGGGTAAAAAACTAACTTACATGAATGAAGAAACTGATCGGTCCAAATTGAAGAGCTCACCAAGAGCATCAATCCTACGATCTCAGTTCTTCAATCAGACGACCAAAGAGGAAGCACTTTAAAGAGAAATTAGATAACTCTAGAAAAGTAGTTTCTAAAGAGATAATGTGTTTTAAAATGACGAAACTCTTTTATAAGAAAACTATTTATACTAAAATCTATTAATATTAAAATAATCAAGCCTCACTATTTTTAAATCATTATCATTTCTAAAATATCATTTTCTAGGTCTTTACACATGAAATAGAGGTAGTGTGATGTGACAATGTCATGTAGTATCACTCTTGCGATAAGTGTCATGCGAAAAATCTCAATTTAATTCTTGTATTTATTATTTTGATTCAATTCAGTTCCAATTTTCTTTTTAATTGAGCAATTTCACCATTTCCCAAATTGAGACCAAATTTAACTTTTATATAAATGTTATAATGATATTTTTATTAATATTTTTAACAATATTAAGTTTATTCATATTTATATTTTACATTAAACTTCATTTAAATTTTATTTTGAAAATTTAAGTATGTTTATTTTAATTTTTATAAATTTTTTTTAAATCATTTTAAAAGTTTTACATTTAAATTCATAAAATTGTTAATTTTAAACCAACTCTAACATTTGTATAGAAATTACTAATATATAATGTTATACAAATATTTGAAATGTAAACTTATAAATCTATGTAAATTTATATACAATTTTTTGAAATATAAATTCAAATAAAAAAAATATTAAAGTTTGAATAAACTTAATCCTTTAAATATAATTAATAAAAATTTCACTATGACATTTATATAAAAATTAAATTTGGTGTCAATTTGGAGGAGAAAAAAATTGCTCCATTAAAAAAAATGGGATTGAATTGAATCAAACTAAATACAAGGAATAAATTGAGATTTTTCACATGATACTTGTCACAATAGTGACACGTGACATTGTCACTATCACATTACATTACATCTGTCGTGTGGCAGGACCCTCACTTAACACATGGTAATTTAAAAAATAATTAAAAAAACTTAAAAAAATTAAAAAAAATTAAAAAAACTACGAAGTGACATATGACATGAGTTAAGGTCTTTAGGACATTACTAATGTAAATGACCAAATTGCATCACATTCACAAAAAAGGAATCCAATTAAGTTGAATCAAAATATAGAAACTTATTTAAGATTTTCAAACAAATACGAGGACTAACCAAATATTTTAATCTTAAAATTTTAACAAGTGAAGATGGTACAAAAAGGCATAATACATTTTAAATAATTCATCATTACAAATTGTACAAGTTTTTGTAAATGAAATAGGGGTTTGATATGGGATATATCAAGAAGAATAACTATGAAAATAGAATTTGAATTTTAAATAATAAAAATATCGAAGTAGGACATATTAGAAGCTAAAGATTGATTAATTCAAAATATCAAGAAGAATGTTACAATTGTTAAAAATAAATTAAGAACAAAGGATAAGTAAGTTCTATTTTAAGAATTTTGAAAAAATAAATGAAAACTTCATTTGATAAGCAGTTTGTACTTAAATAATCTCTTTATAAGTAAATCCTTTAAGAGTAGCATTTGAATAAGAATATCATATTGAATTTAGTCTTGATCAATTTTTTAATGTTGTTTACAACTAAATCGATTTGATGTGAGTTCTTTTCCACATGGTCAACAAACACTCATTTTTCAAACTAAGGTGTTTTCACATTTCATTGTTAATGGAAAATATTAACTTGATGTAAATGTTGCAAATTTCACGAACCAATTTCACCCACACACTTAGGAAATTCAATCTCTTTCTTACTTGGATTTCAATGAGAATCTCGTGCATAACAAGTTTGTATTTTTGTTTCTTTTGGGTTTTTGATGAAGATGGCAATATAAGCACACTAACAATGGATGAAGTGTAATGTAAACATGGTAAAAATCAAAGTGGTGGTAGGTGTGGTGATAGAAGAAGTTGTAGTAAAGTAATAAGAACACTAAAATAAATTACAAAAAATAAATTACCAAGGAAAATAAAGGAACTTGTAACAGAAATCAACAAAAGCGATAACCCAAATTGCAACAATCAACATTGGATTAGCCATATGTATCGTTCCAAAATTTGTCATCCTGTAAAATACAAAAGAAACATATTTATATAGTTGTTACTTTGTTCGTCTCTCCAATTTGCTTCTTGGTTTCGATTGATAGTTGCTCTATGATTTTCTTCTCCCTTAATCGGCAGTCATAAAAAAACATTTGATTAAATAAACCCTTGCTCACCTTATCTCTGTAGAATATAATCCTCTAGTTTACAACCAATGAAGACTAGAAAAACACGAAACAAATCATTGATAATTCTTAAAGAAGTCGCGCTATTATCCTTCTCTTACTGAATCTTTGTAAAATATTATACGTTGTAGCCTTTGTTTCTCGTCCTTCATATGGCTTGGCTTTTGACCGATCGAAAGACATAATGCTTGGTGTTTGATCAGTCTACCGACATAAGGCTTGGTGTTTGATCAGTCCCTGGCATAAGGCTTGGCCTGATCGACTATATGTAACTTACTTCACCAGCCTTTGGTCTTACAATAACTCTGCATATCTTGAATAATTTCTTCCTACTTCTCGATGTCTGAACACATACGCAACCATTAAGTTTGACAAAAGTAAGGTCACATACATTTTTTAAAATTTGTTTTTTACAAATCTATCTTTCTTAGATTAATTATAGTTGAATAACATCGGGTATAAAAAATAATAATTAGAGAGGAGAAAATTTCTTAATATTCTTATACTAGTTTGTTTGTAAACACTTCACTATATCAGTTTTCAATCAATTTGATTGAATTTCACTATATATACTAACATTTCGGAGATGCAAGAGAGTACACAATTAGTCATAACTATAAACACAAGTACACAACCACACTTGACTAAAATTCGAGTATTATTTAGAACGTAATGACTCATAACTAAAAACCCAAAGGTTTACAAAGAAAATTGATTAAAAATATTACAAGGGTGCTCACTAGAAAGAGGGTAATGTTTTACAATAAAAGCAATATTAAAACACACTTTTTTAGACAACTATGAACATGAACAATTTTCTTTCTCACAATTACAAAACTAAGGATTGCTTAAGATTATAAGAGTTTATTCTCATTATTGTTGTAAAAATTTTGTTAGTCTTCTTTCTTCATAATGATATTCTTATATAGAGCTTGATGATAAAATAACGATTACAAAACCTTTCTAGCCATTATGAAGGTCTTCTTGTACTATTATCATCAATCAATACCTCCAAAACATGGTAGAACTTTTGTTTTATATTTATTATTAAACTATTTTATATTTCTTATGTTTATTAGACTAATCTATTTATTTATCAAAATTTTCTAAGATTTTGAAAGATTTTTTTTATCTATTTGAAGATTAGAATGCACCATATGAATCTTGGAATCGAGGGTAACAATCCTACTCGATCAAAATCTTGAGTATGGTAAGTTTATTTTTTATCATTTTTCTTGAGTCACTTCATACATCTACTCACATGCATGAGAAAAGGTTTTTGAACGTGATTCTTTTAGTTTCAAGATGATTCTCTGTTTATCTGTAATCATTAGAACGTGTTTAGATATTTGATTTGAGTTTTCTCTATATGCACAAAGAGATATCTATATTGATTTACTTCATTCCTTATACTAATTTAGTTTATATAAGATTTTTATTTCTGTTAACTTTCTTATAATAATTTTGAGTTTTTTCTATTTACTTTAATGTTTGTTTCTTTAGCTAATTTTAGAAAAAAAATATTTGAATTAGTTTTAGGATCAATTATATTTCTATCGGCACATTCTAATTTAAAATTATTTAAAATTTATGATAGAACTCATTAAAGATGTGCAAATTTGTTTCTTAATATTTAATTGTGAAAGTGAGGCCTTTTTAAAATTAACAGTAAAATCATAACAGTAATTATTATATGAAAACTTGACAATTTAAGGTAATTTTATTATCATGCTTTGACCTAAATTGAAAATATTAGAATGTCAATCTAAATAAAGAAACCACAAAGGATGCAAGATGTTTGTGACCATCTCACGCTGACCGCAAGAATTTTTTTAGTGAGAACTCAAATCCTTAATTATTTATTTTGGACTTTTATCAACCATTGTGATAGGCAAGATCATGTTCATTGAACTATCTTCTAATCAAGATTTTAGGATGAAGACATTGTAATCACCAATTATTCTCTTTCCATTATGTTTAATAAACCAATTGCAAAGTGACTTTAGCAGGCACACAGCATGATTTTATCGAGCATTTATGGCAAGCTAACTATGTTTTTCCTTTGGATTTAATTCGGCACTTTTTTTTTGGATGTGTGGCTCAAAAAACGTGTAAGAATATTTGGCACGTGAAAGTGACCAACGAGACAAAAGGGCGCGTGGGTCGATGTGTGCTTTCACTTACAAGTTTGTTCTTAACTTCATCTTAGTTCCATTTTCTCTCAATTATTGACTGTTCACGCTTTGAGCCAGGAAACATTATAGCAGTGCTGGGCCCTCGAAGAACATGAACCATCAAAGTTTAAGGAACCACTTGATAACGAGTGATTCGTGAAATTCAACTACAATAGTTAAGATAAATTTTAATATCATGCTGGAATTTAGATTTTTGTAATTGAATAAGACAATATATGATATATTTAATACGATCCAACATCCCAATTTTTATTTTTTCAATATAGATGTTTGTACTCATCCGGAGTGAAATAACAAATTTAAATAAAATTATCAAAATGTGGAGTTATGAGTTTCACGTTAAATAAAGATGAATGAGATGAAAAATATATAAGGAGAGATTCAAAAATTCATCATTTTAAAGTTTTAGGTTTAAGTATATTATATTATATATATATATATATATATATATATATATATATATATATATATATATATATATATATATATATATATATATAT
>Ga0209589_1011000_pt1 | contig 12957 bp, 5 predicted proteins | sample CowpeawhiteBW_FD_187525 | JGI IMG/M metagenome (GOLD analysis project Ga0209589, IMG submission 187525) | Root nodule microbial communities of legume samples collected from California USA - Cow pea white BW (SPAdes) (version 2) | ecosystem: Host-associated > Plants > Roots > Nodule | place: USA...
AACTTATCATCTCAATTTCATGAATCATCTCATACATATATCATACTCACATCATGTTAAAACGCATAAATCATAACTCTCATACCATCCCATTCATAAAAGTCATTCAGCTCATATTCTTAAAGGTAATAACCACCCAAGCACATAATCACATTTTAAATCAAGGAAAACTTCAAGGCCAGCCACCTTCTCGCCCAGCTTCTCGCTCAGGCAGCAGGATCTCGCCCAGGCGAGAATGACCGTCGCTCAGGTGAGCTTCCCTCGCCTAGGCGAGAGCTCGACTTCTAGTACAGAGATTTTACGCGCGTTCTCGCTCAGGCGAGACTCTCCTCGCCTAAACGAGACGTCGCTCGCTCAAAATTACAGTGGGTCGCCTGAGCGACCCTTCGTGGCAAAAATACTTAGTCGAGCTCGTGTTAACCTCGCCTAGGCAAGACATGCCCGCTTAGGCGAGTTTAACAGTTCTCGCCACTGTTTTCTCCTGCAGCAGATAACATAGCATACCAAGTAGTGATCCAATCATTTTATACATCTATAACAGTGCTCAAAATGCAATCAAACGCAAGACCAACAACAACAACCACAAATATCTCAGACATTTTGGAGGGATTCTAGCTTCCCATACCTGGAAGGGTTTAACACAGTCTTTGACAAGCAATGCAGAGCACCACAGCTCCGAGTAGAGGCTTAGGAGCTGGAAAACAGTGGTACAGAAGTATAATAGGGTTACCATGTGAACTTTAACTGAACCCATGAAAGACAACTCGGAAAGGAAAGCAAGGTTCAAGACCAACTTACGTGAAATGAAGCGAACTCTTGAGCTGGTACGAGCGAGCGGGAGCTAAACCCTAGTAGAGCTAAATTTTAGGCGCAAGGGAAAGATGACGGCTGAGTTTTCTGAAAGTGAATAGAAGTGTGAATTAGGGCAAGACGATAAGGCTTTTATCCTATGGGCCAGCCTTTAGGCCCAACTGTTGTAGGGCAGCCCTTAAAAATAAGGGAGCAAAATAAATGGGCCTTACCAATATTATATTTATAATTATACATAACTAAATTATTTAAACAAATTGTTGATTTAAATATAATAACAATAATAAATATTTTAAAAATACTAAAAAATAGGAAAAAATAAACAACGACCTCGTATTATTATTATTATTATTATTATTATTATTATTATTATTATTATTATTATTATTATTATTATTATTTATATATACATTTGTTTCTATTTAAAAAAATTTATATCAATTTCATGTTTCATTTATTTTTATACAAAACCATATTACATAATATATCTACATTTACACATTTTAATATCAATTTTATGTTGTATTTATTTGATATGGGATATGTCTACATTTTACTTTAACAACGACCCTAACATATGCATTTCATTTTAATGTAATATACATGTGTTTGTATCTACATGTGTTCCTATTTCTATCTAAAAATGTTAATATCAATTTTATGTTATGTTTATTTTGTACGAGACAATATTATATAACAAGCCTACATCTTACTTTAGCAACAACCTATGCATATGTATTTTATTTTAATCTAATATACATGTGTTTATATCTACATGTGTTTCTATTTAAAAATTTTAACATCAATTTCATGTTGTATTTATTTTATACGGGACCATATTATACAATATGCTTATATTTTACTTTAACAATGATGTGTGGATACGCATTTTATTTTAATATAATATACATGTATTTATATCTACATGTGGTTTTATTTAAAAATTTTAACATCAATATCATGTTATATTATTTTATACGAGACAATATTACATACATCTTACTTTAACACGTCTTGTGGATACACATTATTTTAATATAATATACATGTGTTTATATCTACATGTATTTCTATTTAAAAATTTTAACATCAATTTCATGTTTATATTTTGTACGGGACCATATTATATAATATGCCTACATTTTACTTTAGCAACAACTTGTGCATATGCATTTCATTTTAATGTAATGTACATGTGTTTCTATTTAAAATGTTAACATCAATTTCATGTTATGTTTATTTTGTGCGGGACCATATTACATAATATGACTACATTCTACCTTTAGCAACGACCCATGTATACTCATCTCATTTTAATATAATATACATGTGTTTGTATTTACATGTGTTCTTATTTAAAAATTTTAACATCAAATTCATGTTGTGTTATTTTATACAGGACAATATTACAAAGTAAGTCTACATTTTACTCTAACAATGACATGTGGATACATATTTTATTTTAATATAATATACATGTATTTATATCTTTCCGTGTTTTTATTTAAAAATTTTAACATCAATTTCAAGTTGTATTTAATTTATGCGAAACCATATTACATAATATACCTATATTTTACTTTAATAGGACTCATAAATATGCATTTTATTTTAGTATAATATATATGTTTTTGTTTATATCTAACGATCCGTACATATACATTTTATTTTAATATAATATACAAATGTTTATATGTACACGTATTTCTATTCAAAATATATTCAATCTAATTTAATAATATTATTATTGTTAATATTAATATTACTATTATTATATTATTATTATAAATTATTATAATTAAATAAATAAATAATATATTTAAATAATAAAATTAATCATTATATACAATTAAACTAATAATAATTATTATTAAAATAATTAATTTTTACATAATAACAACAAAATTTCTGTTATTAGAGAACATAAAATGAAAAAATACGATCCGTGAGTGTATGCTCAGGTCTCCTACTAATTTGAATATAAATTTTTTCTCTGAAAATAAATAGAAATACCAAAATCCCCTTCTCTCTCTACAAATCACTTTTCAACATTTAATTTCGTTTTTTTCTCCATTATTTCTCACTGGTCTTATCTTTTTCTACATCGGCCACACTTAATATTATCTTTCTATTTAGTTTCTTCTCTTTTATTTCTTTTTTCTTCTGTATTTAACTATTCATCCATCATTAATATATATTTAAACATACTAATATTAAACCTACTTAATTATAACATTTTTCGCATTAAATATTAAACATTTCCAAAGCTTATTCTCATAAAGTTCAAACATTTAACACATTTTATCTGATAAAAATTGCTTACCATATTGAAATAAAGGATTTTAATTTTAAAAGTTCTATTATATCCCAACGATTCGTCAGAGCCTACCTCACGTAAAAAGCATCATAGTACGAAATTTTAATATTATAAAAAACAGTTCCAATAATTGACCCAACCATAGATACCTTCATCCTCTCAAACCATTTGAATTTTATGATATAAAACAACGTGGCAATACTCATTAATTCTATTTATAACTTGAAAATATTATGTAAAAGGAAACTTCTAATCATTAAGACGAAACTGACTGCGCGGTACAGGCCTCAGATGTAAGAAATTGGACGGGTGCAGCACAAGATGAAATTGTAGTGCCCATTCTTTTTGGAGACGTGTACCCCTCTGCTACCACAAGTCTGAAAACTCATTCTCAATTCTTCCATGCCAACCATGTTTGAAGATTCATATGGGACCACTGTTTCTTACTTTAATTACTCAGTTAAGCTCCGCCACATCACGCTCAACCAACCAGATGTACGCAACCAACATGACGAGTAGAGCAACATTTTACCAGAAATACAGCCAATCACAGTGATTAGTATAGTACCACTTATTTGTTCTCTTTATGGGTTCTCACTCAATACAAAATATGCATTCAAATCTATAAAACTAAATTTAATATTAAACACTACATATTATCTGCACACTGGATAAGAAGATTACTACGATAGAGACGTTTTTCAGTTCAACGCAAATGAAGCTGAATAACAAGATAAAAGTGCTGAGAATAATCAGGCATCAGTATATAACGACAGAAAAACTAAAGAAGATAATTCGACATAAGTAAATCCGGTTTATATTTCGAAACTGCTGTATTAATCTGACGCGCAAAAAGGTTAATCTTTTTGATGAAGTACCGATATCTGATAAGCACAACGTATAAGATTCGACAAAGCAAGCATCATCCAAGATTCGATAAAGCAAGCATCATCCAAAATGGTGAGGATAGAGTAGAAAGCACAACACATGAAATTAGTAAAGAATATATAAAGCAACTAAGAATCAAACAAATTCCACAAATGTGAAAATGCACTCTACAGCATAATTAGAAAGGAAGGGGTATAGAATAGAAGAATCAAAATAGTTGGGTATAGAAAGCAAAAAATGTACGCACAATCCATATCCAAAATATCAGACTGCTACAATAAATTGAGAGATGTCAACCTTGTATATTTAGGATAGCATTGTATACGGTTCAACTCAATCAGACTCTTGCAAATGCAAATTAAGCCTGCCTACACGTTTGATTCATGACCATTGTCACGGCAAGAGTTTTATGGCACTCTTAACATCTCCTTAGATTTGAGAATTCATTGCTTGCTAAACAATATATTGAAAGGATTTGGGTACAAAGAGAATAGAAAAACCAACAAGGAAGCAACGATGTTCATCACCGTTGTCGTAATAAATAAATGTCTGGCTAAAGTAAACAGTGCAAAACAGTATGCTCATCCCGTCTCTACATTAGCAATCAATAATCTCATGCCATACACAGAAGATGATGCTATTATATCCTATCAGATTAGAAATGACAGTATCAATTCATTGGAGTTCGCAATTTCACACATATCTTTCACAAACCAAACCTACAGTGGGTTCTTTATCACAATCGTCAACTCATACAATGTGGTCTGACAGACTTGTACTCAAAGCAAGACTGGAAAGACAATACCGCACTATATTAGAGTAAGAGAACTACAAATTAAAATTAAGTAGATTTCTTAGCAACCCATGCCAATGATCAGCCATCTAGTGAAACAACTCACCACACTGCTGACAATAAAATCATAGAGCACACGCCTGATACAATTATACAAAGTCTAATAACTCCATTCAAGTGCCCAGAAATGGGAAATTAAAAACAACAGAGGTACCAAAACGTACTTAAGTAAATATGGTCATTATTAAGATTTATTAACTGACAGGCTGTATTTAGACAAAGCTACATGTTTTAACAAATTAAAATGTATAGCTACATTAACAATGCTAAAATATCAAATGCATTATCATACAATGTTAACATTAAGTTCAGCTACATTAACAACGTAAAACATACAAAATGAAGTAATTTAAAAAAATAAAAAAGCATTGCTGCATCAACATGAATATTTAAATAATTTAACTAAAGAATACAAGATACTTAAAGCTTAACCATACCAATAATGATAAAATTGGAGACAATATAAACCACAAAATACCTACCAAGCTCAAAGATAAGGTTTTCCATTCTACCATAAAACCAGATAAATCCATATGGTAATTGATTTTAATCTTTAAAGTGCCCGCAAAAGAAAGGTAATATAAAAAATAAGCATGCTAGTATAAGATATGCGGCCATAAAATTATTACTATATGCGAGAAGATATTGGTTCTGCACCTATTGAGGAAAAGATAAAATAAAATTAAGGCTGTTCACCACGTATAGATGCCAGTCAGGGTGACACAAGATTAGATGACAAGGTTTTCAGCAATGTAAAACAGGAGGTAAAAGGAGAACAAGAAGGACATTAACATCAATAAAAATATGGCTTTTAACCAAGTCCAATAATGCCATGAGATCAGTCAAAATGTCTTTACATGGTGGGATAAGATTTTATTACCGATGAACAATTTAAAATATTCATATATTGTCGTGAAAATATCTTTAATCTATAACATAAGAAATTAATAAACTTGCACCTTACATTTGACAAGCAATTGATAAAATTGAGAAAACAAGATGGAAATATTGAGAAGGGAAGACGGTTCTTAAATTTACTTAAGTCCAAATTATGGAAAGAAAATCATTTAATCAGCAATTAAGGTAAACATTAGTGATTCCCAAATAACACCTAATCTCGTCATTCATAACTTATTAAAAAAATAAAGCAAACTAATTAGTTTACCAAACAAGCGTTTTAGTACAGGTCGTTTTGACAAAATGAAATACATATGCTTCAGAGAACATCACCAATTCTCAATGTCAGAATTCTTTCTGCATAGGCTCGAGACTATCCCAAGCATAGTAAACTAGTCAACGTCACAAATTACCAGAACATATTTACAAAATGATGGGAATCCCCAGTGTAAGAAAGAAATCCTATGAAAGCTTATTGGATGAGAAAATTGATTTACCACTAGAACTTGTAAACGCCAATATAGTTACAAGATGACTTGCATTTTACAATGATAATTATTACGCATCAAATATACAGTATAAACACTGTTAGAAAATAATTATACACTTGCAGACACCATTACACTTACAACCTGACCAACACTGTATAAAGTAAATTATCAGATTATCATAGCATCAAGACAGCATGACTAAATCATTGCATTAGTAAATATTGATAAACATAAATAAAACGAAACAACCACAGCATTGAGCAACTTTTGTTAAAACTAACCACAAGAAAATGTGACTAAGTACAAACTCAGCTAATAAATCCAGAACCATATAATTAAAACAGGCTGTAACAGCCCAGATAATCCTTCTAAAAGTACAAAACTAGTCTATCTCAACAGGGGTTTTAACTAATAACATTCATATGAATCAAGGCTTAAAAGGGGAGCAGATGAAGTCAAGAGGCTGTAAAAGTACAGGCTAACACATTCATTACACCAGAGTACATAGTCTGCAATTCACGCAATCACCAGAGGCACAAAGCATCTGCACCCAATAAGCGATGATACACCTGAATCAAACATCCATTCAACTCAATTCATCATTTCACAACCACCATCCAAAGTACATTATTATATTGTAAAAACAAGACAAGAAAAATAAACAAATCATTGCTCACCCTTTCTTAGGAACCAAATGCACAAACGGCCCAAGTCAGGGTACCAAGTATATGTAACCAACAACATAGTTTGAAAGACCAATTAACAAACACAACGAATTATTTATAAAAGTGAAAACACAAATACAAAAACATGTGCAACATGATAAAATTAATCGAGCAGAGGAAGACAAACAAAAGAACACACAAAAGAACTACAAACAAGATGAGTGCTAGCAAAACGACCAAACTGCAATAACAGGGCACAGATGATAAACAAAGTTATTTGGAACATAAAATAAGAAAAAAAACAGTACCTGATAAACTTTCAATAACATATAGTCATCAAAACATCATAAAAAAATATAATATACTAAAACAAAACAAATTAGAAGGCTGAGTTGAATTACGCCATACATTTTATTGATGTGCATTTCATCACAAACTCACTATCTACAATCAACATCAATATAGGATTTAGTAAGCTACTGATGCATAAGAGAATCACAGTATTCACTGTTCGGGATCCAAAACCACAAATCTGCTACATTATCCCCAACAACGCAAGTTATTAAATATTTTTCAGTCTAAAAAATACATACAATATACAATCAAAAAAATAAAACAAGGCCAAAAACCAACAGTAATCAAAACATACACATACACACAGAACATAATCAGACTAACAACCAAGCAGTCCATACAGAAATATAACGGAAAAGAAAACATGAACAAATTGCACTTCCACCGCACAACCTTCAAAGAATTTCAGAAACAAGAACAACCAGTATTACCTCTTTAGTAGTAAGGAGGCACATTTGGGTACATCGAACCAGGTGGAACTCTAGGCACTGGAGAAGCACCAGAAGGAGGGTGATGCTGGTTCTGGTATCCAGCCGAAGCTGATAAACCATAATGACCACCCTCGGGATACCCTCCACCACCTGCAGGCATGCCGCCAGAACCCGGCAATCTATACAAAGAACCAGCACCACCACTAAGCCCACCACTTGCTCCTCCAAGCCCACCACCAACACCAGCACCTCCACCAGCACCTCCTAACCCACCTGCAGCACCAAATCCCGCAGAGCCCGGCCCACCGTATCCACCATAAGGCCCACCCATCCCGGCGCCGTAACCACCAGCACCGGCCATAGAACCGGGTACGGGGTTGGATGAATTCAGAGGATGATTATGGTTACCTAACGGAGGCTGTCCACCAAACCCACCATACGAACCCAACCCGACCGGTCCCCCATATTGCGGGCCGCCATACTGCCCAGGCCCAGACCCCGCCGCAGGAGGCATCCCCATTCCAGCCCCCACTCCATCCCCATGACCGTGCTGAACATTCCCATGGGCCTGACCCGAATCTGGTCCGGCTCGCTTACCCTGCTTACCATCTGTTATCGCCAGTTTACAACTCAATTGCCTTCCTTCCACAGTCTTGACAGGATCTAATAACGCAGCTTGAGCCCCTTCAGGAGTCTTATAAACAAAAAGCGCAAACCCCTTTGATTTTCCAGTTTGTTTATCAAACCCTAAGGGTCCCTCTTCGATCTCACCGTACACAGAAAAATGCGCGAGGAGCTTGTCCGCGGGAAGGTCCGGCGGCACGTTGGCTACGTAGATCTTCCTGAGTCCAACATCGGCTGCGTTGGCATTCGACGCGGAGTTTCCCGCTGCAGCGAGCTGCGTGACAGTAACGCGCCCGTCGATGCGCTTGCTGGGTTCGCGGAGGGCGAGGACGGCACCGTCCACGTGGCGGAAGGTGACGAATCCGTAGCCCTTGGACTTGCCGGTTGCCTTGTCAATGATCACGACAGCCTCCTCAAGCTCGCCGTAGGTGGAGAAGAGTGAGCGGAGGCCATCTGTGGTGGTGTCCCACCCGAGGCCCCGCACGAAGAGTTTGCGCTGCGACACATCGGGGTCCGCGACGGCACGCACGGAGGCAAGAACGTCGGCGTGGCGAGCCACCGCGTCCTGAAGGATGTCGAGAAGCTGCTCCGGGGTGAAGCGCTCGATGAGTTTTCGCGCCTCGGTGGGAGAGAGTTTAAGCGGGTCGGCATCACCGAAACCATTTTCATCAAGCTTGCGCTTCTTGGTCGGATCCATTGCAATTGGGATTGGAATTTGGAAGAGATTGACGATTGAGTGTAGGAACGGTTAAACCCTAACCTAACCCTAATTTGGCGCTCTTCTCAGAAAGTGAGACTGAAACTCAGAGTGAAGAGGGGAAAAAGGGAAAGATATTGGGGAATATATATCCAAGCTGCACGTTGGGCCTTTTCATAGGCCCAGGAGATAAAGCCAAGGTTTGAACTGCGTCCCATGTAAACTTTTAAAATATTTTAATTCAAAGATAATTATTGTAGGTGTTATATTTTCAAATGTATACTAGTACACTCACCTTCCGTACGTACGGAACGTATTTATTTTATTTTATGTACTAAAATAATAAAATAATAAAAATATTATGTAATAAAGTATTATGAAAATTAAGTTATATTATTGTAAATATTTTTATTAATTTACTAAAATAGTAAATCTAAGTGATGCAATAATAATTTCAGATTTAAATATAATAAATAGAATTGATATCACAATATAATATAATTAATTAATTTTACAAAATGATTATAATAGCCTATGACTTGTGCAAATATTTTTTTTGTTTTTTTTTATTTTAAATTTTTTTAGAATAATAATATAATTGTTATTATATTTTTTAACCATTAAAAATACTAATAATAATATTAATATAAATTATAAATTATAAAATTTTTAAAAGATTAAAACTCTATTTAAAAAAAGTATTTAGTATAACAACGTTTTTTGTAAGGCCCATGAAAAATTGGCTAAATACTTTCTGCCCTAAAGTTAGTGGGCTGCCCTTGTAAGTGGACCTAAGGCCAACCCAACAGATAAAGTTACTAGGTCTGCCCTAAACCTAACATTCTTCCCATTTTCAGAAAATTATTGTCCTTGCCTTGAGCCGCAGCCGCCTTTTACTTCTGCTAGGATTCCAACGTTCTTCAGATTCACGTTTAGCTTGGCCATTGTTCTGCTCACGTAAGTACTCTTTCACCTTATCGTCTCTGTCTAGTATATTTTCGTAGCCACAGTGGGAAACTCTGTATTAACTCGTTTAACCCGCTGTTCCAGTTTGCGAGTCGGGTTCTAGAGCTGCTGTGCTCCTTAGTTTTGTGCCGAAAGACCTGTACGAACCCATTTTCAGATAGGGAAGCTCTAGCTCACTTGCATATTTCGTTTTTGTTATGTTATGAATTGTCGTGTTGAAGTTATGGGGCTGGTATGATGTGGTTATGAGCTGTGAATGTGTTAATGTATGTGGGATGGGCTGGCTTGGGTCGCTGTTGCAGGAAAACAGTGACGAGACCTACTAATTTCGCCCAAGCGAGCTAGTCTTGCCTAGGCGAGACAAACAGGGACTCGCCCAAACCCTTTTGCGCGAAGAGGTCGCCCAGGCGACCCGCTCTTCTTTTGAGCGAGCATCTCGCCCAGGCGAGAAGGGTCTCGCCTAAGCGAGATCCCGCGTGTGCTCCTACTGCCTTATTCGAGCCCTCGCCTAGGCGAAGAGGACTCGCCTGGGCGAGAACGTCTCGCCTGGGCGAGAACGTCTCGCCTGAGCGAGACCCTTCAGCCTGAGCGAGGTGCTGGGCGAGGCAGTGCTGAGTTTTGGTTGTATGTTTACTCTCGGGTGATTGGAATTGTTTGGGTATGATTGCTATGATGAGATACATGTACGTATGTATGGATATATGCCTAATGGAGTGTTATGTATGCGTGACATGATTCATGAATGGTGCATGATGGGTATGGTGGGAACTTAGCATGTGAAAGGAATGAGTGGTTTGGAACTAAAGTAACATGGCATTGATATGAGATGAGGCCCTAGATTCATGGGGTGGTGATGACTAGTAATATGGATTCAAAATGTGATGCGTATGAGGAATTAATCCCAGGGTTGATATGAAATGGTAAACATGATTTAATGTTCTCTTATCGTTGATTTATGAATGTTGGTCCGTGTCAGCGTGTAATTCCTTGGGGTCTCTAGGTGAGACTTCCGAGACTGCGCTTCAGTGGTCGGGACGTAATTCCATGGCCCCTGTTAGTGGGTGCCCATGGTGGTGCCCTATTTGTATAACTAGGTAAGGATTCAAGGTAAGGACTGCATCCTGACACTCTAAGGGGCCAGTTAGTCTCACTTAGAGCGGACTGACTCCTATGGTGAGAGTAGCAGGAGGCCTGAAATTCATTAAGGGCTAACCTTGTTGTGAGGGAAAATGATTCAATGAAACACTTGTAACACATAGCTCAGGGGTGAGCAGCTCGGGGGTGAGCAGAGGTATCCACCACAAGTGCGAGCGTCCGCTGAATCCGACCCAGTTATATGTATCCGGATGAGTCGAGTCGAGTCGTAGTGTATTGTTTGGAAGGTCGTAATATGTTGTGTGACGTATGTATGATGGACTGTGAATATGTATCTGATTTCATTGATTGAATGACTGTATGCTCTAGCTTACCCTACGTTTATTGTGGTGTGTTCTGCTGTGTGGTACTCTCTCTTGCGATGATCATCAACTTGTTGGTGTGAGCAGATGCGAGGAACACCCGCGGACAACAGGGCGGTGATGGTTCCGCGGCATGATCTACATGGGCTGGTTTTAGTTTCTTTAGTAGGCTTCTCTTTAGGGCTAAGGCACATGTACTTGCTTGTTCTTTGATTAACATAATTTTCCTTGTAAACTCGTTAATCGGTTCTTTTTGGGCATCGTGGTGTGCCTAGGTTTTAAGGAGTTGGGTTTTGAACTCCAGGACTGCGCTTTTAAGTTATCTTGTGACGCTTCCTTTAATTTCGTATATTAAATTAAATGGGGTGTTACATTTTCTATAATTAAAAAAAGCACACTTATAATAATAACTCCATTATAAATAGTAATAATAAAAAAAATAATGATACCAATAATAATAATAATAATATTAATAATATTATGTTATAAATATTAATATTAATGCTAACATTAAGCTAATGTCAACTATAATAATCATTATATATAAAGATATACATTAACAACAAAATAAATAAAAATGACAAGTAATTGAAATAAGATCTCGTACTAAATTAATTTAAGATGTTTGTCTAACTATAATAATAATAATACTATTATAATAATATCTCGTAGTAATAAAAATAAAAATAATACAATAATTACATATATATAATGAGATATACATTTGTTGTGTCCTCTTTTGTTTATACAATTTTATCCTCTTAATTATTATTTGTTAAATTAAAATAAATAATAAAAATTATTTTTCCATTTTATCATTTTAATAATTTTAGTAACTATTTTTTTAATTCAAATAATTACACAAATATAAAAATAAAATGAGCAACAAAACAAATAAAAAGTGTAAGTAATTGAGATATAATCCCGTAGTAAATAAATGTAAAATATGTGTTTAACTTTTATAATAATAATAATAATAATAACAATAATAATAATAGATAATAATAATAATAACACTTAAATAATATCGAGTAGTAATAAAAATAATAATAATAATCATAATAATGATAATAATAATAATAATAATAATAATACAACTACATATATAAAGTGATAAATATCTTTGGTGTCTTTTTTGTTTTTTAAATTTTACCCTCTTAATTGTTATATTTTAAACTTAAATAATTATTTAAAATAAAAAAAATATTTTTCAGTTTTATTATTTTACTAATTTTAGTAACTATTTTCTTGAATTGAAATAAGGGTTAAATATGGTTTTGGTCCCTTAACTTTTAGTGAATTTTGGAATTATATGATTTATTTTTGTTTGTATATTTATTTTGGACTCAACTGAGTTTTTATATTGTTTATAGGTTTAATGCACGGTTTGGATTGTGTCTGATGTAAATTTTTAAAATATTTTTATCAAAAATATTAATGTAGGGGTTATGTTTTCAAATATATATTACTAACTGTTTCTGCGGAGAACAAGTAGGAGAAGTTAAAC
>Ga0209589_1011002_pt1 | contig 12954 bp, 5 predicted proteins | sample CowpeawhiteBW_FD_187525 | JGI IMG/M metagenome (GOLD analysis project Ga0209589, IMG submission 187525) | Root nodule microbial communities of legume samples collected from California USA - Cow pea white BW (SPAdes) (version 2) | ecosystem: Host-associated > Plants > Roots > Nodule | place: USA...
AAGATCATTTGTATATATTTTTTAGAAAAAAAAAAACAAAAGTCTAAATGGGATGTCATGCAACACGAGCGGCCGAACAGACACTAAATAAAGGGGAAAAAAATATTTTTTATGATTAAAAAAAATGAAAACTGAAAAAAACTAAATCAAAAGATGAAAGAATTGAGAGAGACGTACCTTACAAAATTTTCAATCTCTCCACACCTTTTCTCTTTCCTTTTTTTTTGTTTCCTTTTCTAATATTTTGTATTTGTTTTTCTAATAGAGATAAATATGAAAGGTGTCTGTGTGGGTGGTAATGAGATGAAGGGAGAGTGTAGAGAATGTTTTCTTCTCTTTTTTCTACCTCCTTCAATATGTTTTTTTAAAGAGAGATAGAAAAAGAGGTGTGTGTAGGAGTGGTGATGAGAAAGAATTAGAGAAGTATATAGAGAATTTCTTTTCGGTCTCCCCCCCCTTTTTTTTGTATGATAGAGTGCATATTTATACTCACACCTTGCAATATCAATGCAATCTCAGTCTTAATTGTAATGAAAAATATAAGGAAGGAGTTGGTCATGATAGCAACACATTATGAGAATCAAATCGCAGCAAATCAGAGCACAAAATCAATCTAGATCATTAATATTGATTCTAACCGTCAACAAATCAGAGAACAAAATCAATCCCAATTAGTAATATTGATTCTTAACATTTGAAGATATTTTGCTTCTAATCATTACAATCATATCACTAATTTCTCTTTCAGAAACAAAGGGTATAAAATATTTGAGTTGTTGGGCTCATGAAAAGAAATATGATAATTAATAACAAATTGGACCTTTCCTTCCATTTTCTTTTTTTATTATTTTTTTCATCTCTCTTTTTTTCTTTTTTTTTTCTAAAATTAAACTTTGAAAATCTTTGAAGAAAATTTTGTTTCACATTTTTTTATTTTCCATTAACTAAAAAACTTTATTATTTTTTATTTTTTTTTGAAAACAAATTTATTCACCCGGACGAAATTGGGTGTTGACAGTTTGGAAGTTCAAAAGTATAAAGGATATCATTGATGGGCAATATTCTGCAGATTTGTTGGTTTGTAAGTTTTTTGTCATTCATTCATATATACTTCTAACACCATGGACGTTGATGTATATGACGATATTACACCAGAATTTTTAAATTCATTGAGAACATCAGGATTACCAAACCATAGTATCAGACTGAAGGTTAGGACCCCAATTATGCTTTTGAGAAATTTGGATCAATCTGAAGGTTTGTGTAATGGAAGTAGATTAATAGTGACTAGACTTGCAAAGCATGCAATCAGTGCAAAGATTATAACTGGAAAAAACAAAGGAAATAAAATTTACATTCCACATATGTCTATGTCACCATCACAGTCACCTTGGCCATTCAAGATGATTAGAAGATAATTCCCAATCATGTTATCCTATGCTATGTGTCGTAACCGGAATCGCGACGGGACGACGAACAAAAAAAAAAGGAAACGGGTTTAAAAAAAAGATTTGGAGTCGCCACCATAGTTATTTCTGAAAAACTATGGAAAACCATAAAGATAAAATAAGTCTGCAAAAAACCATATTTTTGAATCTGGGAGTCGGTTACGCCTAAGGAAGGTGTTACCACCCTACAACGTCTGCTCGAGGACGATACCTTTAATTAAAAATGCAAAGTTGATGTGGTTTTCAAAATGTTAATTTTTTCCAAAAATAATAATACAATAATGCTAAAATGAAACAAAAATATTTTTTTTTTAATTCTTTGGGTCCAACAATGATTGATCTTGGTCCTACGTATTCTCATTAAAAATGAGAATTAGGGTTACGTAGTTTTTTAAAAGATATTTGGAAAACATTTTGGAAAATGATTTGATTTTTTGAAAGTGAACCTGACAAGGACTGACCTTGCTCCTACGTATCTCGCAATGGAGAATCAAAGATCACGTAGTTCTTAAGAAGATATTTGTTTGAAGAAGGGTTGACTTTTTAATTTTTTTAGAACTTTGTATTTTTTTTTTTGTATTTTTGAATTACTTGAAAATATGTCACACGACGCGACCGGTCGAACAGACACTAAAAGATAAGGAAACTATTTTTTGTATTTTTTGAAAATAAGTGTCACACGGTGCGGGCGACCGGACAAACACAATAAAGTGAAAAAGAAGATTTTTCACTTTTTAGATTGTTTTCTATTTTGTAATTTTTATAATTTTCAAATATTTTGTTTTTTTAAAAGAAAAAAGAATAAATAAAAATATGAAATTTAATTAAGAAGGATAAGAGTGGAATACAAAAATATAATGGTGCATGAATAACGTAGGAGGTGCATGAAGTAAATCAGGTGTGTACAATAAAAATGGGAGTGCAACAAGTAAAATATAAAACAAGCCCAAAAGTGACAATAAAATATGCAAAGGGAGTGGGGTCAGTAAACATGGTGGTGTAGGAAGTAGTCAGGGAAGAGTAGTGGTGTTTGCAAGCAATAAAACCCAAAACAAAAATACAGAGCAAGGGGAGTGGGAATAACATCCAGGGGGTGCACAAACGAAATGGAAACAACACAAAAAATAAATAGAGGGGTGCAAGAAGAATTATGGGGGTGCAAGGTGCAGAAAGTTTGGTCAGCCCATCTTCCCTTTAACAAACAAAAAGAAAACCCTAATTTTCATTTCTCTGAAACGAAAGCCATTCCAACAGAGGCCTGCTCGCTGTCGCTTCGTCCTGCTTGACCAGAGGCCATTACCGGCGACTCTCCGGCGACGACTCATCTTCCATCTTCTTCTTCCGCTAGACTTTCTCTCTCGTCATTGTCCACCAAAACACCACCTTTGTCTCTGTTTCACCGTGCCATCCCGCGATTGGCTTGCCAGCAATGCCAACCGATGTCAGAGATGTCGACGAGAACCCAAGGGTGCTCGTTCTTCGTGCTCCTTCATCTCAGGTGTGACATAGAATAGCTTCTGCGCGAGCACCATTCCACTCACGACTGCGCGACCCTGCCATTCGGAGACCATCATCATTCAGCCTATTCGAGCTTTGACTCGCCGACTCTCTGCTTTCTGATTGTAGGTTGAAGGTGATGGAAGAATGGGGAAGAAAAAATTGGTGTTGGATGAAGGTGCGAATATGTGATTAAATATGAAAGCCGAGATGGATTTTGGCTTATTTATGTGTGAATTGCGTGTTGGTGGAAGTGAGTATGGTGAAAGGTTAACGGGTGATGGATTTTTGATGGGGATGGATAATGGAGGTATTCATGAATAAGCTGGAAATCAAGAAGAAAAAGAAAATGGTTATGGTGGTTACGAGTGGATGAAATGTGAAGGAATTGGGATCTCACATGTGATGAAAACATGAATGGGTCTTTTTTGTTTTATTAGTTGCAGGAGAGGATGAATTTGGGGTTAGATGATGGGTTGAGGAGCTTGGTTTTTGTCTATTTATTTTTGTGCAGGATTAAATAACACATTTACAAACATGGTGGATATGGTGAGTAGAGGAGACAACATGTTTCCAGCATTCAAGTAACATCACTCAAGCACGTTTCCATAAAACACAACTTTATAATGAACAATCCAACAAATAAATAATGCTATACTAACACCACATCAGTTCATGCCAACATTAGTTATGTTCATGCTAAAGCGTTCAAAAGTGTACCTCTTATAGATCCTCTCCAATGCATCTGGCAGTAAGCAGTTCCTTCTCATTGTTGTCACTGATTTCTATTGCTCTCCTTCTCTCCTGTATATTTGCTTTCTCTCCTTTTTTTTTCTTTTTAAGATGTGTATTTGGACTCTCTTTTGTAGTAACGTTTCCCCTGTATTTGTTTTTCAATTTGATTCCCCTCCATCTATGTGGTTCATTATGAATTCCTCAGGCAGAGGCAAATAAAAAATCCAACTTAAAGTCTCTGATCCCCTGTATTTCTTGAGCCGTGCGAGAAGTGGAAAGGGTGGTTGCTTCATGCAACTTAACCACCCTATCTCCTATCCACTATAGACACCAACTTTTCATTTTAGTACACTAACTAATAGTAGGTCAAGCTAACGCATGGAGACAAGCACCAAATGGGGAAAGGCCTAAGAGTACTGAAGTTCATTTGTTATTGAAATAATCTACTTAATGAAAATATAAATTTGGTAATATATATTTTTAATTTATTCAAAATTTTTGGTTATTGAAATAATCTACTTAATGAAAATATAAACTACTGGAAGAAAATAATTTAACAATTACGAGAGACAATTAGTAGAGATAATTAGTAGAGAAAATCAGTAGACGTACTCAATTTAATACTAAATAATCAGGTCTTCATAAATATACATGCCAACATACCAAAATATATTAATGTTGACATACAAAATATTGGAGATGTGCAAATCATGAAAACGAAAGATAAAGAAATTGTTCATAGGTCCCATACATTTGTTTCAGACACCAAAATATTAACAAACACTTCCATATCCTAAATCTTCAAAATATGGATCACGTTCTTTTCGTTATTCTCTACCATAAATCTTATACGATCACCAACAGCCAACCCATTTTCCTTACAGAATTTCTTCCAACCACATGTGAGATAACACTCAAATGTACTTCCGCCTGTCCAACAAATTTTGAAGTTCCAGTATTGTGATTGCCCATTTGTCAGCACGTAGGTTTTTCGCCTCTTCACCAAGCATTGTTTTACAAACTTCGCATCCAAATACTACATTCAAACAAAATGTTTTAAAACAACATAAATATAAATGAAAATTATAAACACATAACTATAAATATAAACCATACCAAAGAAGATGCTTGAACATCATACCTACTTAATATTTTCTCACAATCAGCAAAACCAACTTGAACTTGGGTGTTGGAAGCATTGGCCAAATCTCTCTTATAATACATTTCAATTCCTTAGGCCGAGAAGATCTTGTGAAGACAGATATTGTTTCCTACATAATTTAAATGTAGTAAACAAGGAGAACTCAACCCATAGAATGAAACGTACCGACAAAAACCAAACAATACCATCCTCCCAGCCTCATCTATGTCCACATATATTTCAAACTTGTGACAAAGGATCATACAATTTGACCGAATCGTTAAAGGAAACTTTATGCTCATAAAATATTTGGAAGTGATCGGGCAAAGTTAACAAAAATTATCAAAAGAATCAACAAAAAGCCAATATTGGCAACAATATCTATAATCTACACTACAAATTATAATAAAACTGGACTAAAGTTGAATACCGTGTTTGGGATGAACTGCACCCTAAATGCTTGGAAAAACCTTATTGAGGACAGAGGGTTACATGCAAGAGCATTCTTTCTTCTACTACGATACTCAACATCATTCCAGTCCAAATTGAACACCCTTATGCGAAAGTATCGAACACCACATCGTTAAGATCATAAAACCTCATTATGTCCTCAATTGCACGGATCTATCTTTGAGCAAGAAGAGTTTCTTCAAACTCTATATTGATCACGTTTTCTTTCGGATCACTGAAAAAGTTTGTCCCCATGATTTTCCCCATTGTTCATAAAAACCTTCTTCAAACTCTAGACAGTCCTGTGATATAGAAAACCACAACGATCCATAAAAATAAAAGCTTTGTACAAAAAATAAAAGAGATGGTTGAAGCAGACGATCATAGAAAAATTAAAACTTTGGTCCAGAAACTAGGTCTACACATGAAACACAAAAAAACTTAAAGAAAATGAAAGATGCAAAGGGACAAACCTCTGAGGGTTCCATGACCATGATGGAGTTCTAGTAGAAATTGGTAAAGCTAAAAGGCTTCAAAATAGACATTTGATGGTTGAACCCTGCTATAACTGGTGTGGATGACTCATTTCCTTCTTCCTTTCTGAACAACCACAACCATAGTGATCCAACTTTCTTTTAAGCAAACTAAATGAAACGTCTGCACCAAATCAAAATGTCCTGGCCATATATATCAACATGCTTCACAAATATCAGTCTGTACACGTCTCGATAAGACATAATAATTCCTCATTTGCCACCATCTCTTCATATTTTCATAAAAATTTTATTTTCAATTTAATTATATTAATTGTACCCAAGAAATCATGTTTATCTTAGTAACAAGTGGTCTTGATGGTAATAATGTTGCATTAATTGTATAAACATGCACAATTATTTTCATGCTCTTTTAGCCGCGTAATCATCTATCTTATATTATAGGTAATATGAAAATGCTTCTCAATTATAATTTCATATATTCCATATTATGAAAACTTAATTTATTATTCTTTTCATAATATATATATATATATATATATATATATATATTTCCCTTAACACAATTTATAGTAGAAAAAGTAACAATATATATTATGGATATGTTTTATAGTATATAAATTTTTTATTATTTTTAATTTAATTTTATCTAATATTAATTAAAAATATGTAATGACAAATAAAAAAAATAATTGGTGAAGAGTTACATCTAGAGATTGTAAAATGAATTTTAATCCGTTAGTTAATCTGCCTCGTCTCAAATTCATCATTCAAATATACTTAAAAAAACATAATATATAATAATAATTAATTCTTTGTAATTATATTAATTATATATTTATTAAATCAATGTCATCATTACATATACTTAAATTACAATTAAAGTCTTCAAAATCATTTAATTATAAATAATTGATTTATAGATAATAATATTAAAATCTGTTTTCAAAATAACAAAATTAAAAAAAAAAAACATGATTTGTGCGTATGCATGGGTCTCCTACTAGATATCCATTAAAATTAATAACAACTTCAATATATAATTTCACAATTTATTAATTTTTATCTTTTTAAAAATAGGTCTCAATCGACGCAAAATTAAAATTTGTCTGTCTAAAACTTTGATATAGTTTGATCTTTCAATATTAAAAATAAATGAGTATAGTAATTTTAACCCAACTGCGATAAATATTTTTGACCTATCAAACATGTTTTATGATGATTTTTGAATAATGTTTTAATATGTTCTAGCTCAAATATCACCATGAAAGCACTGTTTAACAAACTCCAAAAAAAGAATTAATGTCATTAGGTTAAATGGACTATATCTATTCAACTTTAATATTTGAGGACCAAAATATATAAGTTTGTGACATGAACTAATCCCAATTTCGCATCCAAGTTTATGACTAAACATATTTAACCCTTTAAATATATATAAATATATATATATATATATATATATATATATATAATCACTGTACAAGAAAAAAATATACAGTGATTGGAAATTCAGTCATCTCTAATTCATAACACACACACACACATTGTAGGAGTAGGCTAAAATAATGTTAATACTAAATGTAACATGCTGGCCGGATATTATTAATTAAAAAAAATAGAAATAATCAGTGGCGAATCTTCAAACAATATTTTGGGTGCCAAAATTTTGGTTGAATTATTCTTTAGTCAATTTTTTCATCCAAAAATATCAAGTTGGCCCTTTAATGTTTTTTAGTCTCAATTTGGTCCCATTTTTTAAAAATTAATGCAATTTGATCTTTTTCGTTAAATTTCTTGAAGCACAGTAATGATTTTTAATCAAAGTTGAAACTAAGATTATGTCAATTACACCAACAAAGCAAACCATCTTTATCAACAACTTCAATTTTGATGAAAAATCCTTGGTTCGATTCAAGAAATTTGACGAATAAAGGACAAAATTGCGTCATTTTTTCAATAATCGGACCAAATTGAGACAAAAAAAAGCTAGAGGACCAACTTGATATTTTTGAACAAAGATAAAAACCAAAAGGATAATCCCAAAATTTTTATATAAACTAGTCAAAACATTGTATTTAATTTTTTTTATGATAATAAAAAATAATAAAATTACAATTATTGTAATTATTATAATTATAAAATTAAATATAAATAAATTTTATATTTTTACTTTAATTAATTTTCATTTATAATGATTAAATTTTAAAAAATAAACAAATATAAAAATGGTTAAATTAAACAAATAACCATTTAAAAGATAATATTAATAAAATAATTATTTTTATTTAAAAAACATTTAAAAAATAAAATTAAAAAATAAATGTGAATAAAAAGACTTTTCCTTTTATATATATATATATATATATAAATGTATAAAAATTATTAGAATATTAAATATATTAAATATATTAAAATATTAAATTAAAAAAATGTATTTAAAATCATATATTAAATAATATAGATAAATGTAAAAAAAATTGGGGGGTCATGGCCCCCTTAGTCAATAGCAAGGTCTGCCACTAAAAATAATTATAGTATTAATATCGTATTGAATAAAAACTATTTTCCAAAACGGGGAAAAATTGCAAACTTCATTAACGTGCCATGATTAAAAAACATAAGTTAAACTCAATGTTTACATCTCCAAAAATTGAGTACAATTACTATTTACAGAACATTAAAAATGATCCATAAAGCTTTTCCTATCCTGCCCTTCTTCGGCACTAAGCGTCACTAGCTCCACTTGAAACATCATTTGCTTCCGTGTAACGAGTTACACGATAATCGTCAAACACAAGCAGATAGGGTGAGCTTAAAAAATAAACAATTACATAACCAAAGTAAAGTTCACACACACCCCCTCGTCGAAGAACCTCTATCTTTCGATTCCAGAAAACATGACCGCCACCATGTTCATTCACGTTCTACATCCCTAGATGATGACCTTAAGATAATCCTTGCTGCCACAAGCCATAACTCGTGGTTCCACCACTACAAGCCATAACTCGTAGATACATGTGCGAGACTACTTTTACAAACCATCATCCGTAACACCAGGTAGAGTTCCCAATACGAACCACAATTCGTATTCTCAACATAAGATTCATAACCTCACTGGCCACAACTTGTGATTTGCCTAATCAAGTGAAGCCCCTTCATACATGTCACAACACGCATACTCACATCGGTTTTCCAATATCATCAGGCCACAACCCGAGATCGCTATGTGTTTATCCTCTATTCCGATCCATAACTCAAGGAAAGCCTCAACAAGCTCCATAGTTAAGGTGATGAGTCCATCTTCAAAAGAAAGGAAGCCATGCAGAATTGATGGCACTTCCATGGAGAAGGATGAAGGTGCAGAAGCTAGAAGATGAGAGGAGAAGTGGTGGGGCAATGGTGTTTGGAAGAGCTCTCAAATGAGGTTGGGCCAATACTCAAGGAAGGAGGGTAGAGGAAACCAATAAGAAGAACTCTAGCCTAAGTTGATTCACAAAAAGAGAGAAGTTTATTAGAGTCATCTCAACAAAGTTTCTCTACTATACTCATAAAGTTTCTCAACAATTTATTAAAGCATAGGTTGCCGCTAGGCGGTGCATCACTTTTTGGAAAAATTTCCGATTGGTACTGTACTTACGCGAACCATAACTCCCTAAAATTCAGTATACTCGCCCAATCTCCATTCCCACCATTTGTTAACACATTCGACTCCACATACCGTTGATTAACAGTCAGTTGCATAGAAAATCACCACCAATTGCAATCCAAATCATGCTACCCAAAACCCCCCAAATCAATACAAACCCTCATACCTAAGAAATCACTGATTCATTCAATTGCCCTAATCACGGGTTCACAACATACAATTTGTATATCAACACAGTTATTCATGGTGTAGAGACTCTAACGACCCCTAAAATCCCCAGATAACCCATAAGCATATCACACAAAGCACACTCGCATGCGTCGCCTGGCGGTAGTTCATCACCGCGAAGTGTTTCTTAGCAGCAACCCAAAAACTGGTTACTTTTAACATGAGTCGTCTGTCAGCTTTGAAGGCCCGTTAGGTAGTTTCTAGAAAATTTCTAGAAATACAATACAATCCAGAAAAATGCACAAACAGTCATCCAAGATCAAGAATATTATTAAAATAATTAAATAATTAAATTAGCACACTAATGACATCCAGATGACTTAAACTTGAGTCCTCTCATAATAGTCAAGTACTCTCGACCACTTGAACTAGTACTATTTCTTGTCATAACTCCCCATGTTAAATTCCATAAAGATTCCATTACCCTCATTTATATTAAATAATTATTTATTTAATTATATAATTTTCTCGGATCTTACACTAAATCATTCAAAGTAAGGACTTTTAAAAAATGAGTTTTAAAGGTTTTTTTCAGAATGTGAGAAGTTTGGCTAATGCTCAATTTCTTAATATGTTGAAGGATTTCCCTTTTTTCAAGTATATAGAGTTCAAAGTATTATAGAAGTATTATTAACCATCCACGATTTTACTTACTTTATGTAATTAGTATTATTTTGCCTATGCATGTAACATAGTTTTATCATAGGTTTGATGTGGTCTCCATATTTTTTTTTCTATTTATTTTTTTAATAAAATATTCATGTAATGAGCTTATTTAGAGAATCCACAATGCTCATTCCTAAATAAAATTCAAATTAATATCGCACTAGCTCATTCATAAATATCTAAAAATTTTATTTAACCAAATACATATTCTTCAAAATTATTTATTGTTTTCAAGTTGAGTAACCAAGTTAGTTTTTTTTATTGGTTAAATTATGTCTTTTATCCACGTTTTTTAGAAAAATCTCAAATAGGTCCCTTTATTTTTATGCTCCTCTATTTGGTCCATATTTTAACAAATTTGATGCAATCAGGTCATTTTCGTTAATACTGTACTAACAAAGTTAAAGAGGTGTCATATGTTAGTTCGCGTTTTTTCTTAAAATTTTTAAATTTTTTTGAAAAAAAAAACAAAATTGCTATGTGTTAAGCTAACGTCGTGCCACATCAAAATGACATTATGATGTGACAATGGTAGTGTCACATGTCACTATCACGCCAAGTGTCATTACCTTATTTAACTAGATTAAGTTTATTTAAATTTGTATTTTACATTAACTTTTTTTAAAATTTGTTTTAAAGTTATTAACAAAAAGTAATAATAGAAAAAAAATCAAATTAATTTCAACTTACAAATATGTTAAAACTTGTTTATCAATTGCATTTCATAAAATAAAATAAATGTATCAATTTTTTAATTCTTTTAAAATTTATATTTATATTAACTTTATTTGTAATATTTTATTACATCGTACATTAATATTTTGTTTATTTCAATTTATATTTCAAATAATGTATATTTTTAAAATGTGTAAAATTCAATATTTGTATATGCATGTTTTAGTTGGTTTAAAAATAACAATTTTCACTACTAGAAATTCTCATATTACATGGGATTGTTCTTGCAAATTTATTAAAAAAAAATTTGCAAGACTTTTTTCTGCCATTTTTTTTAAGAATTTTAATTGGCAGGTAATTCCTTCGTAGATAATCATTTCCTATAAAATTATAAAATTTGCAAGTATTTCCTACAAAATTTGTTACGAAAAGTGTTTTATACAAAATATTTTGCAAGAAAATTAGTAGCAATTTCTTGTAAATTTTTTTTTTCACAACAAAATTTGTAAATATTTTCTACGAAAAAAATTTCAAAACAAAATTGGCAAGAAATATGAGTTTTTTTAGTAGTGTTTATAAATTTAATTGTAAACGTTAAAATAACTTTAAACAATTTTATGACAACTTAAAACAATAATTTTAATATTTGAAAACAATTCAAAATAAAGTTCATCGTAAAATATAAATTTAAATAAACATAACCTTGTTAAAAATATGTAATAAAAATACCAATTTTAATAAAAGATTTGTATGACAATTATATAAAAATTAAATTAAAAAATTGAATTTAAATTTGAAGATGCATGAATTGCTCACTTTAAGAAAAAAAAAATTGGTACTGAATTGAGACGAAGTAAAAATATAGAACCAAAATGAGACTAAGATAATGACACTTGGCGTGATAGTGAACATGTCACTACCACAACTACATCGCACTACCGCTGTTATGTGGCACAACGTTAGCTTGACACGTGGTTAAGTTTCATTTTTTCTAAAATATTAAGAAATTAAAAAAATTGAAAAAGTAAAAAAAAAAAAACTTGAATTGATACGTAACACTTCTTTAATGTTGTTAGTACAGTACTAACGGAAAGGATCTGATTGCATCAAATTTCTAAAAATAGAGACTAAATTAAGACGCTTAAAAATAAAGAGAGCTATTTGAGATTTTCCTCTATAAAAATGAGGGCGAAAGACATAGTTTAACCTGTTTTATTCTTGTGCTTGTCATGAAATAAAAAAGTTAGAGAAATTTTAATTTGATTTGAGGTTTGATTTAAAGACTAAGATTACCAAATATTCATATTTTCAACTATATGATGGACTAAAGTCCTACATGTAAAAAATACCAACAATGGAGAACTAAAGATCTAAAAAGGTAAATAAGCACTTAAACACAAGATATGATTGAGGGACCTTTGGGGGACCTAATCACGTCTTACTCTCCATTCTTTTATATTCTTATGTTATTTCTACATTCCATGGATTCCTAAGCTTTTAGGGTTGATTTTGCTATAATTTCGTAATTGGATTAATCATAGCAAATTTAATCAAAGTAACTTCTCAATTAAATATTACTATGTCTAACTTGTCTATTTTTTTACCTCTTATATATAGTAAAAAGTTAATTAACCAAAGTAACTTCTTAATTTCCTAGAAGACTTGCACAACATATAACAAATAAGACCTTAAGGGTAGTGATCATAGACGCATTAGTGATAAGTCATTATTTTTCCCCTATTCCAATGCCTTTTTGTGTTCATCTTTGATGAAGGCATGACCACCTCCTTAGAAGCTCCATCAAGAAGGATCACTAGAAGCATGTTTAGAGGGGAGTCTTCTATGCCATCACCTTTATCTTTGTTTTGCATTACTTTAGTTTGAATTCCCTAAGTTGGTTTCTAGTTGATTTATTTTGGTTGACTTGTTGACTTTGATCCAAAGTTGACCTTTGACCAAGATTAGATTAAC
>Ga0209589_1011004_pt1 | contig 12952 bp, 6 predicted proteins | sample CowpeawhiteBW_FD_187525 | JGI IMG/M metagenome (GOLD analysis project Ga0209589, IMG submission 187525) | Root nodule microbial communities of legume samples collected from California USA - Cow pea white BW (SPAdes) (version 2) | ecosystem: Host-associated > Plants > Roots > Nodule | place: USA...
AATTGTTATTTTTTTATATATTATATTATATTATATATATATATATATATATATATATATATAAAAGACGTTCCATAGTTGTTTAACGAAGATCAATTCACCATTATTAGTGGCACATAAGTGTTTGTAATATATTAAAATGTAATACTTATACAGTTTTAAACACAATAAAAAGAATAATTCACAATATCCACAATACACTCAGAAATCTACTGCACCAGTGATACTCATGTAACTTGAAACTCCCATACCCCATCATTGGGACCTTTTTATCTTCCCTCTGGAAAAAATGAGCCCATCATTGGAACCTTTTTATCTTCCCTCTGGAAAAAATGAGCGTCTCCCTTATGTAATTGTAAGTTGTAACCCTATCATGTGAACAATGATGAATAAGAGGATCCAAATAGAATCATTGCACCATTGTGTAATGAGACACTTTTCATTTGCATTTCTTACAGAATTTTTTTCTTACAAAAAATGAACTGTTTTCTTCAGTGATAGAGCTTGATCTTCCCGCAGAAAAAAGATTCAGCATGTAATTCTCAACATCTTCAGGGGTAAATATGACATACTCTCTCATTTCTCTCGCCGATCCCACCGAATTGCGGAGCGTTTCATACATCTCGCGGTAAATAGGGCTTATTTTTCTTGCGAGTGACGCCTTCGTCTCTTCACGAAATTCCTGCTCCAGAATGGTAAACGCGTTCTCTTTCCGGTAAGCTTTCTCGAATTCTAAATTGAAATTCCCGAACATAACCCTCGCTTCCGCCGGCGACATTTCCGCCGCTGGATTTTCGGGCAAAGACGAAAGCACTTTGCCCCATGCTACTCTCTCGTAGCTTGTCATCAACTGCTTCACCTTTGCCTCGTGATTCAGAACCCAGTCGTCGCCGACGACGTAAAGCAAGTTCGAGGTTCGGACCTTGGCTACCACGTGCCGGAGATTGTTCGTGAGAAACAGGTAAGATAACGAAACCTCCTTGCAATGCCTCGATTTGCCGTCGATCTTGCAAAGAAGGACTAGAATCAGCCTCGCCATCTGCACCGAGAATTCCGTCCCCGTTGTCGTGGAGTTGTCAGATCGTGGACTGTACAAGTAAGATTCCGGCAACGGTGACCTCGATGGCTGCGGGACGTCGAGGAAAATTTCAGAGAGCACGTTGCTGTAATCCGCGAGTGTAGACAAGTGATTCATTACTTGTACTGTCAGGGGGTGGACGCCGGCGAACTTCGAAACCGGTTTTGAAGAGTCTTTCTGAATTGCGGTCTCAATTTCGAAGAAACTCGTTTGTACGGACTCGGAGAGTCGGAGAAGTAGAGCGTAGGCTTGCGATCTAGACGCGGTTGTTGAATCGTACGAGAATACCGATTCAATCTCCGGCCAAAGCGAAGCCATCGCGGCGTACATATCAATTATCCGGAAGATCTTCTCCGGCGGGGATTTTTTCGTTCTCACAACGAGATCGGGGAATCCGAACAGCACAGCGGCTCCGCTTCTCGAAATTTCGGCAAAGCAAGCTTCCGCGATGGACTGTGACGCACCGAACACTTGATCGCAGAGGGTCCTCTCTCCAGCGAAGAGCGTCCTCACAGCGATCTTAACCGCCTCTAACCAACCCTTGATTTTCAACTCGAGCACTTCCCAGTCCATCTTATTCACCTTCGACGCGCTCAATTCCTCCACGCTGAGGCGATAAACGCCTTCGTCGACGATCGATTTTCTCATCGTCGTGTAAACGTTGACGCATTCCTTGCCGTAACCGTTGGAAACCATGCAGTCGGCAATGGATTTGAGAACCGCCACGGTTTCAGAGGAAACGCGTTCGACTTCGGAGATACAATCTCCTGTGTCGCGAACGTCGTCTTCCGCCGTGCCTTCGTCGAAGCTATCGGAACAGAAAGAGGATCTAGAGGTGGTGGAGGATCTGGCGGAGACGGATTCGGGGTCAAGGTGGGCCCGACTCATGGATAACATCTGGTAGAACTCTTTCTGTAGCCTCTTCATGGCCATTTGCATCAGTTTTTGAGCGAGGACGAGTTTCCGTGAAGACGGGTTCTCTGCAAGCAAGGCGTGCATGGTTTTTTGAAGTTGGTTAACGCAGTGGATGTAGTGCATGGCCTCAGCTTTGTCGTTGTAGAAGAGAGAGGTTACTCTTCCGTACGCGGAGGTTTCAGGGTCCCATTTTAGTATCAGAGCTTCTGCTTCCTCTATGCTAGTGGAAACCATGTTTTCCTTGGTGCTGGTAGAAGGTGTTGTGGATAGAGATGAACTCGGTGCCGAAGTGTGACGGGAAAAGGCGAACGACTGCGTTTTTGGCTCCCAGCAAATTGTTCTCATTTTCGCAGCACAGGAAGGTGTTTTCTGAGTGTAGTTATGCCACTTCTTTTCCTGAAGTGTGTTTGTTTTCTTGATGAGAGGGAGTTTGCAGTGTGAATATGTGTGCGCTTGCAAGGGCAGGTGAAGGGATATATATAGAGTTGCGTGCCAAGAAAACGACGCAATGGTGTTTCGAAGATGAATGTGGTGATTTGACTTTTCCATTCGCTGATTGTCTTCACATAGGCATTGTTTTGTCATGATGGACTTGGTTTCGTGTTTGGGTGCGGAATTTTTTACACGTATTGTGGCCTCGAGTTTTTGACCTCCAATTGGGAAGGAAATTTTGTTTTATTTTATTTTTTTTAATGAGAAATATTATAGGCAAGCCTTCTGACACGTACACGATGACAAGATCTTGTGTGAAATAAAGTTTTGACAAACAATACTCAGTCCAAATGTACTTTCATTGACCAAATACCATGATTTGTGAGCCATAAGAAAAGTGAAAAAAAAAGTGGTGATTCAGACTAACATGAAAATTGAGTTTTCCACCCAAGTTATCCGTGTGGCTTTCTTTGGATCGAAGGGACTAGAAACCAAATGGAAAATAAAGACCAAGTATTTGTTTAGATAGAGAAAAAGAAAAAAGACCGTGAAAGAGATAGACAATGGGGGAGTGAACTACTAAAAGTTGGTACAAAATGTTAGTAAAATAATTATTTTGCGTATATTTTAAAATAATAGATAAAATAAAGTTTTTAAATAATTTGATACAAAAATAAATTTTAAAACATAAATACAATTAAAATAAATTATTTTATTATACTTTTTGTTATTAATATTTTATAATATAAATTGTTTTATTTATTATTACAGTATTTTTATTTTGATTATTTACTGCATTAGAATAATAGTATAAACTGTTTATGAAGGTATATTCAATTCTCTTTTTAAAGTAATCGATTATATGAATAAATAGTAATAAAATATTTATGATATAATATATTCTATTAGTCAGAAATAAAAGTTCTGTCTCCTTTTTATATATATTTTACGACTTTATTTTTCTTACTATCTTAATCTTTTATTGTCTTCTTTGTTCCCGTGATTAGAAACAAACACACTAAATTAATATGTTTTTAAGTATTTATCAATATTTACACTTATTATTTTTATATAATCATATATTTTATGAACTTTCTGGTTAAATTAATAATTTTACTGGCTATTAAATACATATACTTTGAATGCTTTAATTTACTTTAAAATTAGAGAATGATGAATATTTTTTAACCAGGATTACCAGACACCATAAGCAGGATCTGGTGTGAAAGAAATTTTTTTTAATGCATACCTTTTACAGTTCAATGTACGCTCATTGACCAGATAATCTCCTTGAGCCCAAAGAAAACTGGAAATGGTGACTCCCCTAGTAGAAATTGAGTTTTCCCCTTAAATTATCTCTAATATTCAACTTAATTTTATATTCTTTTCTTGAACACTTTTTTTCTTAAATAAAAATGAAATATTTTTAACTTGTTTGTTTATATTTTTGTTTATAATTTCTTTCATTACATTGTTATTTTTATTGGTTATATAAATATATTATTTTTTATTTTCTTAATTATTTATATTAATACTAAATTTTATGAAGTTAATTGTTTTTTATGATTTTCATAACTAAAATATTTAAAGAAACATGCTTTATTTTTATTTGATATACTTTCACATTTTTAATTGAGTTTTTTCTATTGTGTACTCTTAAGCACTCGATGTGAAAGTATTGAATACCCTCCTTCAAAAGAAGACTTTGATTTACTTTAAAAACAATTATTATTATTAAATATTTTAATATAGTAAACATGTTTGAAAGAGAAAGAGATAGCCAGATTAATAAATAATAAGACAAACGGAATAAGCAAGATCACGTTTGAGATAAAAAAAAAAAAAAGTTTTATAATGAACACATTTCACAATTCAAATGTGCTTTCATTGACCAAATATCATTATTAAGCCCCAAGAAAATCCTAAGAGCTTCGTGTCACTTTCAAGCTTCAATTAAATTTTAAGTCTCTGAATTTTTCAATCATATATTTTTGTAATTTTAAATTATAATTGAGACCTTCACTTTCTAAAACTTTACTAATTATTTTATAGTGACTTTAATAAGTTAAAAAAAAAATACTAATTCTTCACTAGTTTTAAACTTTAACAAGTTTTTATCATTTTTTAACCTAATTTTACAGACAGAATAAATCAATTAATTAGTCTTATGACGATGGCGATTCAATGAACATGTTAACTATTTCGTCGTTGCTTTGCCTATGAATCATGTTACACCTTACAAAATATTCTATTCATGTTATTTATGTTATAAAAATATATAATAACTTTAAAGTATTAAAAAAATCAATGTTAAATGAAATATCCTTTTGAAGGGTATTAAATTTGTTATTTGTTTGATTATTTGAGTTTTTGAATTTTTAGGAATGGGTTTTGTTAGCAGATTATTTATTTTGGTTACAAAGAAACTAAAAGCAACAGTACATTATGGTGAGAACAGGTACCTCAATCAAACTAAAGTCAAGTACATTGAATTTTCACAAATGTTGAAAATTTGTTTATAATTTTTATAAACGCCGCAGGTTCCATGGTGTCATACATCATCGCTTATATAAATTGAATACGATATCAATTTCTAGCCATAGTAAATATATTTATTTTTCCTTTCATTTTACTTTTAATTTTTATTTATCTCTTCTCATATTATCTTTATACTTTTTCCAATTATTGTTCCCCTAATCTAAATTACCCTTTTCTTTATAGACGTGTATAATCTTTAAAAATAATGAAATATCACTTGTAAATATCAAACATCTCATATATTCTGTTATTTTTGTAATTAATATTAACACTGATCTTTTTCTCTCACACACAAATACATACATACACACACACACACACATATATATATATATATATATATATATATATATATATATATATATATATATATATATATATATATATATATATATTTCCCTGACTCAAACATGAAGAAGCACAAATACACGTAAGTGCATGCATATATTACGAAGAAATTGTTGACAATGTGTCATACATTCGTAATACTTGAATGACCCGAATAATCTATCTCGTAATTTCTTTAGTTTCTTCTATCATATTTCTTATTTTCTCTTAATCTCTTTTTTTTATGTTCATACACATAGTTGAATGGATGTGTATACATTTAGTTTTTAGAAAATGTATTTGAGTTAACTTCTGTCCCTTTTATATATATATATATATATATATATATATATATATATATATATATATATATATATATATATATTATAAATTGGTTTTGATTTAATTGATATGAGATATTCAATACATTTTCTTTCACACTAAGCTATATATATCTTATGTATGAAATTATATATTTTATTGATAATTTGATAACAAATGATATGATAAACTCATTTAACTTAATTAAAATAAGGGTTAAATATGTATTTGGTCTCTCAAGTTTTAGTTAAATTTGAAATTAGTTTCTTTTCACAAATTTTGACCAATTTAGTCCTTCATCTTTAAAAATGCGTGAATTTAGTCATTTTAATCAAATTTTGTTAAGTTTATTTGACGTTTCAAGTGCATTTCATAATAGTTATTGAATTGTTTATATTGTTTGACATATTTTCGCTTCAATATTAACTCAAATATTATCATAAAAATGCGTTTAAAATATCAAATAAACTTAACAAAATTTGGTAAGAAGGACTAAATTCACGCATTTCTAAAGACTAAATTAGTATAAAATTTTGAAGATGGACTAATTCCAAAATTTACTTAAACTTGAAGGACACAAAACATATTTAACCCTTAAAATAATTTCTAATCATATTAAAAATTAAATTTAGAAATATTTTTTCTTATTAAACTAATTTGTAAAGTAAACATTATTTTTATTTATATATAATAGATTAATATTATTTGTTGATTTGGATTTCTAAGAGACATTTTGCTAGTGGGAAATTGATACTATTCACCCATGTGAACTCGTTGTGATTCAAAATTCCTCCTCTGATTGGATATAGGCTTAGAAGAGTTCTTTATTGTTATGTTTTGTCGTGACATTCAGCAGACAGAGTCTTCTAGCCGCCATTAATCCTACTCGGTTTTGTTGCAGATTGTTCCGCGATACCGTTTGATTCAAATGTTATTCAAAAATTATTTATCAATATATAGCACAACCACAAATTCTCACTACAGGTGTTTTAAGAATATTCTTAAATTTAATATGTCTTATTATAACAAATTTCAATTCATGCAAATTTGTGTCACACGTTTGGATTCTTAACTTAAATTTTAAATAGACAATCTAATGATGCATTATTATTGACAGTAAAATATGAAAAATCACATTAGAAATTTTACATAATTACTTTAAATATTTACATCAACATATATACGCATAATTATCTCGTTTTAATTTGAGTTACCGAAAGAAGAGATGATAAATAGGAGGTATTTGTCGTTACTAATGAGCAAAGAAAATAAAGTCAAACTTGATAATAGGTAAGTTTTTTTTAAGAAAAATGGTACTGTGACATCCTTAAATAACAAAAAAAAATTATATCTCAATTTAATAATATAATAATATATAATTGTACTTTAAATTAAAAAATAAAAGAAAATACTATTAAATTATTATAAAAAAACTCTTAAATAATAAAAAATTTAGTTAAAAACATATGCATAGATACTAATTTAGACATCAACTTTCTAATCGAATACCAATTTAGTGATTAGTTAGTAGTCCATATCTTAGTTGTTAATATTAGTTATCAATTTAAAAATAAATTTATAAAAAAAATTATTTTAATTATTAATTTAAAGATCAATTATAATTTTTAAAATTATTTTAGTTACTAATAATCTTTAATTTATATAAATTAATATTTAAATTGATTATTATAATAACTAGTTATTTTAAATATCGTATTATATGTAAAATATGGCTGTTTTTTTTATTGGAGGAGAGTCCAAAGTATCACCTTTTTAGCAGACACTTTCCTTTTGGTACGCAACACTCTTTAAAATTATTTTTAAAATGATTTTGATTGTAATGTTCTTTCATAAGGTCTCGTACCTTTGGCCAATAAAGAAAAAGTCTTTTATTATCATATAAATATAATATTTTATTATTGAAACAAGTTAAATAGTTTTTTTAAGGTACAATTTCTCAATATGATGATATCTTAGAATGTTTCTATCATATATTTTAGTTTGTTGTTATTCATGTGCGTGGAAATTTTGTAAAGTGGAATGTATATGCAAGAAGGTGAAACGGCATTAGGAATTAAATAGTAAGAAATAATCTCTTTTAAAATAAAAATATGCAATTAAATTTTTCATCCTTCGACGTATTTAGACCTACCATATTAAAAAAAAAAAAACAAAATATTTTATTATTTAATATATAATTTTTATAAGAAAAAATTATAAACTCCGCCTAATACACGAAATTACTCTCATGAAACTATTGACTTATGATGATGAAAAGACTCAAATTATTCATGGGAAATTTTTGTCAATATTTACTTTTAAACAATATATCCTTCATAAAAAAATATAATATATTAAAATATCATACATATAGAGAAATAAAACTCTTATATCTTTTTGTCATTTCTTTCTCGCCTTATTCTAAGTAATATGAGACTACAATATTCATAAAAAAATATAATACATTAAAATATCATACATATAAAGAAATAAAACACTTAAATCTTGTCATTTCTTTCTCACCTTATTTTAGATAATGTAAACTTTTTTAAGACGTATTATTTTTATCATTCTAACAATATTTAATTTTCGCATTTGTTTTAGTATAAGACTTAAATTCACATTTGAATTTCAAATTAAAATATAAGAAGGAAGTCCTTTCTATTCAATATTTTCATTGATTACTTCATATACAGTTTTTACAATAAAAAAAAATTTAAAATCTTTTTCTAAACACAGAATTACTTAAATCATCACTACATCGAAAGAAATGATTAATTGTAGTAAAATATACTCAAATTAACTCATCATTTTTAATATCAATTCAATAAAAACAACAAAAAGTTTACTTAATCGAACTAGAATAAGATTCGTCCATGTGAAATTATCCCTACAAATACTCGCCAGAGTTTTTAGTTGTATTGTTAATGTAGTTATAGTGATCGTTAGCATGAGAGTGTTTTGCATTAACTAGATTTTGAGGTTTTAGTTTAAAATAGATACTTATGTTCTTTGAGCATAACTATCTCCTATACTTGTTGTGGAAAAACAAAATAAAATGAAAAGAATTTTTCATTTACGCTTGAGTTTGATAAAAAAAAAAAAACATTGACTTATCATGAATAAAAGAATACTTATGCGCTATTAATTATCTATAACTCATCATTTATGGATTAATTTGACTTTGAATAATGGCTAGTTGAGTATGCATTTTTAACGTCTTATTATGTAACTGTGCTTATTCTTAAAAAAGACAAAGAAAAAAGACTTTTAATTTTCAGATAGTTATATTATTTGATGGGTTTGACAGAAACCAGAGTTTTAAATTTGTCTCCCCGGTAAAAAAGAACGAAGCATTAAGTTAAACAATATTTTACGAGCTACATTTTTTAACTAATTTCCTTGTGCATATTTTATATATTCATTTATTTCAATAACTATATCAAAACAATATGTATAAGTCCTTCGCCACGAGGAATGTTTATTGTATATAAAAAAAAGGTTAAAAAAACAAGATAAATTAATTTCATAGAAATATGATTTTTTTTTTAATTTCGTCCTATATTTTAATTTATCAAATTTTTTTTTAAAGAAAAGTCAAAATAACTATTTCTGTCAATTTTATAATACCGACATGTGATATTCATGTCTGTCTCCCCTGTTATTTTTATGAATATGTCAATATTTTGATTGATAAGGTAACATTCATAAGTCATGTTACTATTGTTATCATTAATTTAATAGTAGGAAATATATTAGTTATTTTTCAGAAAAAAAATGACGTCAAAACAAAACTGTTTAAAATATAGGATAAACTAAAAAATAAAATAAAAGATAATTTACATAAAAAATATAAATTTAAAACGTGTAAGGTTTGAAGAGGATAGAAAAGTGTTAGCAGATTGATTTAATGCAGACGCCAAATAGTTAATTTAACAGTTGCAAGTGATGGCAGAATATAAAGGTCAATTGCATAAGTATTACGCTCTTCATTGCAACATCATTGACGATAATCGATGGTTAATTTCACCTTCCATGCATGCACTTATCCATGCTATTACTCGTTTTCCTCTATAATCCCGTGTATCACAAAACGCGATCAATTAATTAATCTCTTGTTTTAAGATTAATGAAACTTCTGGGTCTCATAATTCTAAGACTTTGACTTTCAACTAAATTCGTCAATCCACCTTCATGGAAATAGCTACATGTAGAATAAACTTCTTTGAACAAGAAAATAAAAACAAGTAAAACAACATTATAGCAATGGTTCTTACTTAGACTCCTCCCATGTAAATGTTTAAGCATTCTTTTTTCTACTCTTGTTAAATAATGTAGCAAAATTTCGTTTTTAAATTGTTTAATTTTATGACTAAAAAAATTGCCATTTACCAAAAAAAGAAAATTTTATACTTTTATTGATGTATTTCTTGCTTAATACGAATTAAAGTATTAGTATATGTGTGTGTATATGTATCTACTGTGTTATATTAAAGTTTGATGTAATATTACGTAGTTTAATGTTATTCATGTTTACTAGAGATGGGATATTTTTTAGGTTAAGCTTTTTTATGAGATTCAGATATTTGATTTCTTAATGTATGTGTTGAGATTGAATTGTAAATTTGGTTGAGAATAACAATGAGGAATTAATGAATTTGCCTCATAGTTTAATTACATCATTAATTTGTTTTGCCAATTTGGAGTTTCTAATAAATATATTGGATAGAAAATATAATCTTATCCAAGATAACATATTTTCAAACAAAAATAAAAAAAGCCTAAGATATTTTGTTTTTTTTTTGTTGAGGATTTAGATGGATGCGGGAGAAATATTATATATAACACTTAATGCATTACATAGTTTTAGCTATTTAAAATTAAATATTAAACGACTTGTATGATTTTAATACAATAGATTTTCTAATTAAATATGTATAATTTCATTTTATAATACAGTATTTAAAAAATTCTAATATAATATTTCATCAACATATTTATAATCCCTAATATATTATGGTTAAGCAACACTTAATAATTTCCCCACCTTCATTATATCTATAAATTTTAATTAATGCGTACTCAACTTGTAAAAGTAGATGCTTCCCCATCTACATGGACAACTTGTAAAATTTGATTTTCAACAAAGGTTGTACAGTTGAAACTAATTATCATTTATTAAATAACAAATAGTGGAAAGACCACAATTAAGTAATTCAAGTTAGGCAACGATAACTTAATTTATTGTGTTTAAATTAAAGCATTAAAAATAATGAATGCGTTATGAACAATAAAACAGTGTATTATTATTACATATTTATAAAGTGTTTTTAATTTCTTAACCAATATCTTTAGATTACTTATTAGTTATAATTCTAAATTAAACATGGGGAGAGAACAGTATACAATAGATGATGTTCAATTCAATGAGTTAAGATGCAAGTTTGAATGAGAGTCTTTTATCTTGAATAAAAGAATTGAATAATATGTATTACCTTTAAGTTTTGGATTAATAGTGATATTATAATTTTTTTATATAAATCTATATATGATTTATTAATGTTCAATCTCTTCTCTATTTACTTAAATATTAAAATTTAATTCCGACAATTTCCTGCATTAACTTTTAAGCAAAAGTTTTAAAATTGGAATTCAGATTGAAATTTTAGAAAGAAAAAACGAAGTCAAACTATTTATTTAGATAGATATAAACTTGAAGGAAGCATATAAAAACTTATTTAATTATTAGAAAATATAAATATAAATGTTATTTTTTTTGTTTGCTTCACAGTTTGTAACACCTATTACTAGATAAAGCTTATTCTCATAAAATTTTCTTTAAAAAATTCAGACATTATAATAAGTTCCCAAGCGCGGAAAAATTTAAAACTTTTCTCGCTATAATCCATTCATACTGTCCCATCTTTATTACATGTCCATAATAGACAAAACATCATAATGTCTATTACAAAATGTAGGAAAACATAATATAATGAAAATCCCCCATCGGTAGCCCCGCTCTGTCGCTAAGCATCAGCATTACCACCTGAATTCACATTTGCTCCCACGTAATAAGTCACGTGATCATCGCCAAACACAAACACACAAACAAGAAAGGGTGAGCTGAGAAGAAAATAATATAATCATAAGATAATAAAAATTGTCCCTTACCCAATATAACTTAGTTAATTTTAGTTTGGTAATCTTGTTATCACAATATACTTCCAATCTCATAACGTATATGAGAAAGATCCATCCACAACCTTGGTCCTTAGGGATTATCATGCTCCCACGAACCTACCCGCTCGTGGTCCAACTCTACGGACCTCCCCGCCCGTAGTCCAACTCTACGAACCTGCCCGCTCGTAGTCCAACTCTACGGACCTCCCCGCCCGTAGTCCAACTCTACGAACCTGCCCGCTCGTAGTCCAACATGCGTGAACACCTACTATGAACCTCCCCGCTCATAGTAGCCTCAGGTGTGAGCTCGGAACATACGAATCTACCCGCTCGTATCCCCACACAAGAGTACAACAGATACGGACCTCCCCGCCTGCATCAATCACGCATCTCACATCTCCGTTACAAACCTCCCCGCTCATAACTAATCCAGCATATCCCTGACCAAGCCATCAAACCCATCCATGCAAATCCATCTGCAATGGATCCCTGTCCCTACACTATCGCCTGACGTTGCATAAGCGCCGCCAAGCAAAATTGTGCTCCAAGCCTCATGGCGGTAATCCTATACCACTAGGCGTCATGCGCTAATGGCCCCTCTATTTGTGACTTATCACCTGGCGGAAGCATACCAGCCGCGAGGCACCACACCAGTAAAAATAAATTCTACTGGTTTAGGCACTGCAAAATTGATCCTAACACATTAAGCAATTATTTCTACACACTTAGAATACCAAGTGTGTATTTTTACAATTCAACATACCTCAAAAATAGTACCAAATATTTTTCCTTAGCAACCACATTGTACTGACTTTGCTTTATATATAAAAAAATTATTTTCGCACATTCCATAATTTAACTTATAGACTGTTCAAGACTTAAAACAAACCTGCAAGCATCTTATTGCCATTATATACCTAAAAATAAATAAACACAATTGTCGCAACTAAGCACGTAAACTTTGAAGCCTTGCTACAATTTTCCCCAATTCGAATAAATTATTTTGCAGTGGCCGTAACTCTATTTATATGCATAGAATTATTAATACTACAAAATCAAATACCAAAAAAAAAATCAAATGAACATCACGGCTTCTTATATATTATATTATTATAATACTAAAGTCATAACCAATTACAATAATTAAAATCCTGATTACCA
>Ga0209589_1011006_pt1 | contig 12951 bp, 6 predicted proteins | sample CowpeawhiteBW_FD_187525 | JGI IMG/M metagenome (GOLD analysis project Ga0209589, IMG submission 187525) | Root nodule microbial communities of legume samples collected from California USA - Cow pea white BW (SPAdes) (version 2) | ecosystem: Host-associated > Plants > Roots > Nodule | place: USA...
AGCGCATTTCATGATAGTATTTAAGTTAACATTGAAGCAAAAATGTGTCAAACAGTATAAATAATTTAAATACTATCATGAAATGCGCTTGAAATGTCAGATAAACTTAACAAAATTTGGTTAAAAGGACTAAATTCACGCATTTTGGAAGATGAAGGACTAAATTGGTCAAAAGTTTTGATGAGGGACTAAACCCAAATTTCACTTAAACTTGAGGGACCAAAAACATATTTAACCCTTTTTTTTATTATTCATTATTAATTTTTTAGGAGATTTACTAGAAAGAAATAACACTAGCTAAACATAAATTGACATTCATTCTCATTCAAAACCTTAAGATAATAATATATAGGTATTATTTAATATATTTCTCAACATTACTTAGATTCCCAATAATATCTTCCTCAAAACAACCTTGTTTGAATTTGTCATGAAAACTTTTGATCCAGTGATCATATTGTATTGATATAAGCTGATAACAAAAACAAGTCACTAGTTTTGTTATCGCTAAAGGATCTTTATAAGAGATTAACTAGACAGACAAAATCAATAAAACATAAATTTAATTTACATAAGAAATTAACACTATTTATTTTTCATAAACTTAAAAATTGAGTTTGTATATATTTTTTTCGAATATTTCTTAACTTTATCACTTCTCCTTAATGAAAAATTAAACTTATACTTGAATTCGTTGATCCAAAACTTATGCAAGTGCAAAAATTAGAGACATCACAGAAACTTAAAGGGACACTCTCAATCAAGTGCTTGAAAAATGGAAATGGTGGGGTCTCTTTTTCATCTCCTAAAATGCTTCTTGTAAGCCGAGTAGAAAGAGAATAAATTAAGGCATAATAACATTTTGGTTTTAATTAATTTGGATAATTAATCCTTTCATACAAGTATTTTAAATGAATACAAGTTATTTAAATACAACATAAGATGAATTTTTATTCTATATATAATTAAAATTTATGATAACTAAGTACTTTCAAATGTATACAATAAATTATAATTAAAACCTTTAATAAATCAATATTTATGAACATATAAATTAGGATTGCATCGATATTACACATACGTTTATTTATTATATATAAGGAAACAAAAACAATTTTATTTATTTTCAATTTTTTTTTATTTACAAAAATACACATCTAAGATTAATGAGAGCATGTTTATTAAGGGATTATGGTGATTAGTGAAAGAAGAAAAAAGTAATAACTATTCGTTCTTCTATAATATTCTATTCTAGACATTTATATCTTAAGATAAAATTATGGTCGATGTAACAAAATTTATAATTAAAACAAAACAACCAAAGATAGAAAAATATTTAATAACTATATCGACTAACTTAGATATTATTTTATATTTGTATCTAAAATAGTCTATATCACAAATAAAAAAAATAATAATTAGTTTGTGAATTAAAGTCTAAATTAATCTTTAACACTATTTACCAAAATTTTAGCTATTTATTAAAGAACTCCTCCTAGGAGCAATGCATCCACACAATTGCACCTAGGTCCACACTTCAAACATTGAAGCAACTGTAATCAAAAATACAGAAAACAAAACAAGAAACGAATACACCTAAGTTGTGCAGATTTGACTTGATGCTCCTTGAATCAAGCAAGATCCATCATGGTAGAATCAACCATCAATTCTTCTTGGATCTATACTTGAGTTATCTTGCAGAATCTTCTGAAACTTTGTGTCTCTCAGATGACTCTATCTCAGATGAAAACTGCGTGATCTTTCTGATTTTTCCAGACCCAAAACAGATTCCAAAACAGCTTTTATACAAAGGTTTTTGCTGTCACTAATTCGATTAGCAATTTACCTAATCGATTATCGTGAGTATATTTTCACTTACTTTGTACAATACTCACAGCTAATCCATTAGTTAAAGAACTAATCATATGCAGAATTACACAGCAGGCTTGAAATACATTTGATAAAGAGAAGCTAATTGCCTAATGCATATCCTAACTGGACCAAGCTATGTTTTATCCTAGATCAGTAGACATCATCAAATTTGTTCTTCATTTATGGATGAAAGGCTCCCCCTTTCAACATAAACAATGCTTTCAAACCCATAAAAGTGAGTAGTTAAAACATTTATATGTAATGTTAGAGAACAATTTAGACTATAATTCACAAAACAAGTATAACTTTATTCATAATATATACTATTTTAGATACAGATAATTTTTTAGATTACAATATCTAACTTTTTTAATATAATAACTAAATTTTGGTCTCTTAAATTGGTTTTCATTTAATGATTTTTTTGTAGTGTATATTTGTGTTTCAAATGGTATTAGAAAGACAACTAAAAATCACTACAAGAATTTTTGTAATTACCAACGATTTTTTATTAACGAAAAGTAAACCCAAATTTATAGAGAATTTATAATTTAAATTATCGGCTAATATTTTTGTTGGTAATAAATTCATTGGTAAAATTTTTTGATAAGATTTATTAACTATCAAAATAAATTGGTCACTAAAAATTAACTATCTAAGTTTTGGCTACCAAAATAAATTAGTTTATAATTAATTAATGGTAAATTATATTTTTTTATTTATAATTATTATTATTTTAATAATAAATATTTTTTAATTTTATAAATCGATGAGAATTTTATAGTGACTTTAAATTAATAAGATTTATGAAAGATAAACTCTTTAGCAAATCTGTCCACAAATCTCTTCTCCTACATTTATTTTTCATTTTTTAAATTAATTTAATAATTATTTAATGTTAATTCACACTTATGTATTATATTAGGAATTTAAAAATGATAAAACGTTTACATTAAATAATAATAATAATAATAATAAGTCAATGTTCTATTTGTAAGTCTAGTGAGATAAAATTGTCAGAATCAATCACTATTCTAAAATATTATTTATGTTAACAACGGAAAATTCTTCCATGATTTTACTTTTAAATTATTTGTTAGTATTTTGTACGACTAATGATTTATGTCATTTATAATTTTAAGAATTAGTGATAAATTATTATTTAATTTTGTAAAAAAATCTATAAAATATTTATTTGTTTTTAAATTAAGTAGGCTAACCTATTTAATATACCAACATGTGGTTGACTAGTTCCAACCAAAATTTTTAAAACTTACAAAAGATCTAGTTTACTAAGTTGATTTAGCCTAATTAGTAGAAATCATTTTGACAATTCTAATATAAATTATATTGAGATTTATGATAAATGCTTTATATTATGATACAATTGTTTTTAATTATTGACAAAAAATTATAATATTTTGAAATTTCCCAATCTCCATATAAATCAGAATAGCTATATCGAATGTGAAAGTTTTTTAGAAACCACTCTTCTTGAAGCACATTTATGAGCTTTTCTTCTTTGAGTGCATTTTCAGCGATTCTTTAACTTTTCGTTTCTTTTACTCAATTCTAATTCTATTCCTAAATATAATCTTTATGCGTTTAAATTAGAATAATATATATATTGTATTATAATCATAAATTTAAGATAATTTAGTTATAGAGAATAAAATAATGATTAATATATAATTATATATAAAGAGATACTTGTATTCACATCTAATTTTTTCAATTTTATCCTTAATTAAAATTTTAAAAATTAATTATTTTATAAATAGTTAATTTCTAATTGTTATTCTAAAAACTTCTTCTATCCTTATCAGTCATTTTAAAAACTTACTTTATGTACATGTTTTTATTTTTCCAATTTTACATTTAACAACTATTTTAAAAATTAATTATATATTTTTTAATGATCTTAACTCAAATTTAAAAAAAAAATAAAAAAATACGAACAAAGTGACAATATCTATTTTTTTTCTAGTACATTCTAAAATAAATATTATTTAGAAAATATTAAAGAAGACAAACCAGTGATAAAGAAAAACTCTAAAAAATATTTTTAGTATGAAAGCTCTCATCTAAGAATATTCTTTTATAAATAATATCATTATCTTAGACTTGAAGTATTCTTTTATCAGAAACATTATATTACATGTAAAAAAACAAAACTCTATATACTTAAGATTTAAAGTAAAAAAGTTTGTGATTAGCTACAAATGAAGAACATGTTTTGTAGTGTGGAAAGGATAACGCAATGGATGAGAATTCTTAATAAATGAGTTTTGTTTGTATATATATTACATATGTTTGTGTTGTTGTTTTCTGGTTGGTACGTGTTTCTACTTTCTTCCTCTTATTCCTCATCTTAATTGAAAGGTCAAAATTCCACACTTGTTTCATCAACCCAATATTATAATTATCTTTTACTTTCTAACAAAAAATAAATATTTCTATTTGTTTGGAAATTGATAAAATATAGATATATTAATATGTGTTGTTTAATATGAATAAAAACTTGGAGTCCTACAAATTGGAATTTTTTTTTCACATAGATTATTATATTTTTATTTTATCATTTCAGAACTCGATTTTTTAAGAATCAAATTATAAATATGTTTTTAATATATTTTGACCTGATTTTTATAATGTACACAAAAAAACATGTTCATGTGAAAAAATCACGAATAGGTAAGAAAACAGTGAAATAAAAAAGAAGATAGTGAAATATTAGAAAGCCTAATGCTAGCTTTGGAGATGCATCTTCGACTGTAATGAAAAGTGATGGAGAGAGAGAAAAAAGTATATAAAGATGTAAGATAAGGAATATTTTAACCCATGAATAACTTTTTTCTATTAGCATTTTTTTTTAAAAATCAAATATAAAATATTATGTACTTCGAAAAGAAAAAACGATTGAAAGGAAAAGAAGATTAAAAAATATATTAATGATACGATTTTATTTATAAAACTGTTAACTTTTTTTATAATATGACCATCGTTGAATCGTTGCAATATTAAAGAATTTTTTTTAATTTAAAAATAAATATGTAATGAAAATTATATTGTTACTTAATATTTTTTTTAACTAATTAACTATACTTTTTAAGTTTTATGAGACTTTTCTTTAAAAGTAAGAAATATTTAATACACACAATAAGAAGTGTGAATCCTATAAAATCTTGTACTATGACAAAATTAATCAAAGTAACATTCTTAATAGTTCCAATCAAAATCTTACTTACTAAAGATATTAGAAAAACTAACAAGAACATACGGATAAATTGAGCATGAGATGAAAATAAAAGATATAAAACTAATCCATAACAAGAGGTGACAAAACGAGTTGGATCTAATGAATAAGTCCATTTTGATCTGGGCCACCTAGTCTGTCAAATTGACAAAACAAAATAAGGGTTAGTCCAGCTTGGCCCGTTGACTTATTTTTTTAAAATTTAAGTTAAAATAAAAAATAGTTAAAGAGATTAATTTTTTTATTTTATATTTTTTAAAGGTATAATTAATTATAATATAATAATTTAACATGTAAATGTAATAATTATTTTAATTTATATAATTAAAATTTTAGAAAATATTTTACATGATTAAATATACTTTTAATATTCATTTATATGTATATATAAACATTTTTTTTAAATAATAAAAAATTGAAGATAAATTAAAAAAAGTAATATAAAAAGTGATGGACCAGTTCAGTCTGCCCCATTAACCCATCCTATACGGGGTGAGTTATTCTTATTGACCCATTTTTATTAAATGGATCAGTCCGGTCCGACCCATTTTTGACGAACCACTAATGAATCAAACTAAACTAAGTTTCACTGTCTATTTTGTCACTCCTAAGCCACATTGTGTTTTACTTATAATTATCACTAGACTAATAAAGTAATTAAGTTTTTATCTAATTTGAAGAATTTATCTTAATATTTATAAATAATTTAAAACTTCTTCGTACATTATTGCTTAAAGATTGATTGAGCAAACTCTACTATAAATTGTCACTTTTAATATACTAAAACATGTTTTAAATTATTTAAACTCATTTAGTGCAAACTTTTAATCCAGTTACAAATGTTTTAAATAAATTAAAATGTCGTCTTAATATATGAAAACATCTTATCCACCATATTTTAAAATTGTTTGATTAGTTGTAATTGATTAATTCGTGCTTTAATTAAATAAAAAGTTCTTTCTTACAAATCCAATAAGTTTTTGCATATTAAAAAACATATCAAAACACTTTTTAATTAATTAAAACAAAATTTAACATTTGGAGCAAGATTAAAAAACTTCCAAATGAATTACATACTTAACCAAAGCAAGAGCAATGGTAAAAAAACTATTTACAACACATTCAAACCATACATTACAACCTAAACACAAGATAGATCAACATCATCAACACGTGCATCGTCATTAATGTAGCATATTGTGGTTGAAAACATCAAATTCCCAACCTTGGAAGCAAAAAATCTTTAATCTTAAAACTTATACATCAAATGAGTGTAAGTATAAATCAGAGAGTCTTGTCAAAAACCTTAATGATTTTAGCGATGAAAAATAATATCCGGTGTATTAACAAAGCTACTTAGTGTGCAATAAATAACATAAGTGATTCTAATTAATGAAGGAGAGAGGAGAATCAATGGGAAATTTGTAATTCTGGGTCACTTTGATCAAGAATTTGTAAAAAAGGGTCGTTTGAAAGTTTATTTGTAAAAGTGGATCGTGTCGTCAGGGGGAGGACGACATTAAAGGTGAAGTCGTTCTCTCAAAGGCCGGTTTCCCTTTTTTTTTTTTTAAATGAAGTCGTCCGACCTCCAGTCGGTTTTTGCAGTGAAGTCGTCCGGCAGGAAGCCGGTTTCAGTTTTTGAATTTTTTTTTTCGTTGCAGTTTTATTTTATGTTTTATAAATTTTCAGTTTTTTGGTGCTGGTCCATCACATATGTTTGGAACCACAACCATGACACCACCATCTGCCTATTATGGATCCTCATCATCAATGCCATTCTATCCTCCGCCAATGTCTTCCCAATCACCACAAATTCCGCAAAATGTCCAAAGTCATCAAGATAAAGATGATGATGATGATGATGATGAACCACAACAACAACAACCACTAAGACGTCCCAACAGACCCAGAAGAAGACCAACATGTGGAACCGGAGGACATAGATGACTTCATTATTTTCAAGTTAATAAATTATTGTATTTTAATTTTTAATCATTTTAAAAATATATTAATGTTTATTTTTATTTTTATTTCAATTTATTATCTTTTACTGTTAAAAAACAAACTAAAATGAAGTCGTCTTGACGACTTCACTAGCGCAAAAAAAGAAACCGGCACTCCGCCTAACGACTTCCATTTTTTTTTTAAAAAAAAAGAAATCGTCATGGTGGAGGACGACTTCACCCTGAAAATCGTCCTCCATCCTAGCGACTTAACCCAGTTTCACAAAAAAAAAATTGGGATTCTTTTTTACAAATTCGCGTAAAAAGAGACCCAGGATTACAAATTTCCCAGAATCAATTCTCCTACATTTTTTTTTTCAGAATTAACCAACATGTGACAGATGATAATCGATTATGATAGATACGAATCGATTCTCATGCACCTTTCAACTTTTGATTCTTTGATTTTCAAGATACATTTGATCATCTTAAGGTTTTTTAGTATTTTTTACATTCAATGAGTTGACTTTCCCACCTCATCTTTCCTCGTGTGTGAAGATCTACTTCAACCTTTTCCCGCAAATTCACCATGTGTGAAGATCTACTTTAACTTTCTTCCACAAATCCACGCTCACATAACATCTAAAATAAGTTGAAATACGAAACATATTATAATGAGAATTATGAAAATCCCTCATGTCTCACAAATTACTACTCATAAACAATAGCATATGAAGTCATTATTATTATGAGCCCCAACATTCACTCTAAATAATTTGACATGATAATAACTAACACTACATTAACTTAATATGATATGCATAATAATAAGTTATTTTAAATTTTAGCATAGTGTGAAGTCATAAAGACAAATTAATTACTTAGATTCAAAACTCTTTCCTCTTGGTTAAAAGTATTCAAGCTACTTTCTATTCAGATTCTTAATTCATGAGCTTATGTACCTATCCTTATCCAATATATTTAAAACATAAATTGAATATTCTATAAATTAATTACTATTCACATTCTTGAATATTCTATAAAATAATCATTATTCACATTCAGTTGATAGTATATTCCTAGTATATTATTTAGTAAAATTATAGAACACTCTGCAATAGAAATACTCACTTCACTCATTCCTCATTAAGAAACCTCTAGTCAGTGCTTTACTCATTCCTTATTAATGTCTATAGATAGAGATTAGCAATCTCCCCATTTTAAGATCTAACACAGATGTTTAATTTTCTATGAGAATTATATATATATATATATATATATATATATTTTTTTTAAATTCAAATGCATCCTTTTTTAAAATACATGTAAAATTTATTCTTTTATCTGTCCCGTTAAAAACAGGCGTGGCAGGACAAGTTATAACCAAAAACAGGATAAATTTCAATATCAGTAAGAACGTTGACCTTATTTATCTATCTATCAATAATTACTGAACAGAAAGAACTAAAAATATTCATCACTAATCATGGTTGAAACTTGAAACTCCTTGAACTGCCTCCAGCAAGGTAAATAAACATGATCCAACCAATCCAAACATGGCTTCGGACAATCTCTAATCTCTCTACAGTACCAAATACAAAAGAAAATGCTCACCATAAAAATCTCACCTACCAAAGGCCAATATTTGATAAATCACTTCAATTTACATTTTACCTGCATCATGCCACATCCTAACGTAACAACCTACCACACAAAACCTACAGTGTTTGTACAAAGCCAGAATGAAGCAATAGTGGGATATCCAAGGCAGGTATTATTGATCCTCTCACATACAATCGATCACCCCACTGTCTAAGATATTGTCATTTCTGTAGTTTCAGGATGTCCTATCTGATGATGTTTGATCATTTTTATCAGAATTCAGATTGATATTGGATTGTGATTTGTCTGCTGATGCCACATCATTATGCTGGTTCTCCTCCTCTTTCTTTGAATTCAGAAACCGACCACCACATCCTCTCGGTCTTCTCAGTGCATGCATGTGTCGAGATTCATGCAAGTATGGCTGCAACATTTATTACAGAGGAAGTGAAGTAAGAAGCTTACAACAATAGAACATTGGTGCCATTAGAACGAAATGTAAACAAGCAGAGAATGATATACCTTCCTATTTCTTATAGCTTTATTTTCTGATTCAGCTTTTGCACGGGATTGTCTACGTCTCAATATACCGTGATATTGTTTTGCATTGACAAACACAGGTTCCTCAACTGCATCGGTTGGAAGAGGAACACCAGCTTGCTGAATTCCCATTAACTGAAGATGGACCTGGAACAGGACATGATTCAATAATTGGAGGAAAAGAAAAGTATACAAGGAGACACTAGAATATTAACAGAATCAACATTAAAAGATTAGAGCAAACCATTGGCTGTGCACCATAGGCTTGTGGGGGATAAGGTTGAGTATCATAGGGAGCAAAGATGCTTCTATAATAAGGATCTGGATATGGATACACAGGTGGTACCTTCAATTATATAAGAAAGGAAAATAAATCAGTAACATGTACAGAACATTTTCATCATGATTTGGTAATATTCAGATTCAATTTGCTTCAATGACAAAACAACGGCAATGGGTGTCTATCTTATACCCACAACAGGCAAGACACATTGGTAGGTATCTAATGGCTATGGCGCATACAAAAACAAACCATTCCGTAGTAACTCTGGAATTAATCAAATATTAGGATGAGATTCAATGAGGACTGATGACGTCAAATAATTAAAGAAACGTGTCTCTTTTAAGACAATCAGAAGGAAACCCAAAGAGAGACGAAGTTCATACCATTGCATGCCCAGCTCCAAGCTGGCCAGGTGTTGCATACTGTACATTGACATTCTGGGTACTAATGCCGGAATCAGAAATTCCATTTGCGGACGGGGACTGCACTTGGGACTCGGACTGGTGCTGCCCTTCATCTTCATTATCTGCATAAACATTTTGTTACATAAGTTCAGACAGTAAATATGTTCTCCGAATAGAGTGAAGGAACAAGTAAAATGCTTCAATTTAAAAAATAAAAATAAACATCAAAATTCCAATCCAATAGGATTAATAGCAAACATGCTAAATCCAAAACAAAACAAAACATCTTAAAAACGAACCTAGTATAGCATTTTATAATACATGTGAAACAATTAGAATGCAAAAAACATCTATGATAACATAGACTCCAGATTTCAGTGGAGTTTGTAAATACAGAAGAAACAGAGATTGTCAAAAACATTAGTTGAGGTGAACTTTTCTACCCAAATTTGTCACCTGCTAATCATGTGACAACTTATAATTTCACTCTTTTCATCTCAAATTAATGTGCACTTTTTTGGTGGAGGACAATTTCCTCTGCGACGTAATGAGGATCTTGCTACAAACTCCTGCACATTAATTGCCTTTACAAATCTCTAAAAAAATTAGCTTGAATGAGGGAAAATTGAATATATCACTCAAGAAAACAGATAATTATGAGCAAAGCTGAAAAGGATATACAAAGGAGAGGGGTAAAAAGCATAATTTATTAATAAATAATTTTCACAAATGAAAAAGGCAGTAGTCTAAACCACCAGCATAACAGCCAGATGAGAAGAACTGAATTTGCAAATATGCAACTATTGTATTATGAGAGCAAGTGAATAGATTATCATTAAATATTCTCAAGCAACATACACAAAAAAATTCTTCATTTTTGACTAAGTTAGAATGCAAAGGAGCCTAATATTTGAAGAGACAGCTTTAAGGGAGAACTGATATTTTCACCCGATACCAGGGAAATGAATAAACCATAAATAAAAAAAAAGGTGTGTAATTACAATATGTGGATGGATGTGAATAATATTTAATAGCTAACATAGTCTAAACCCCTTCACAATCCACACCTTACAGTGAGGCTGAGTGAGGGAAAACATCAAATAGACATTTAGGCTTTGCTTGTTCCAGGTATCAGTATTATATAGCATACTATACATGAATAAATTCATAGTTCTTACAATTTACCATTTTCACATGATAAAGTTTTAGAATCTAGAATGCACACTGGAGTTTCTGAGGAAAGGTTCTACTTGGTTCTACTCTAATGAACAACAAAGCAAGAATAATATATTAACAGTTTAAATATGTTTTTAGCCCCTTAAATTTGGAATAAATGTTTTTGACTTCGAAATTTAAAATTGATCATTTTATACCCTGCAATTTGAAAAATGTTTCTTTTAGTCCATCAGCCATAAATATCACTAAATATTAAATTTATATAATTAACAAATTGCTAATGGCAACCTGTTTTGATTTTGCATCCTTATCTTATCATTAAATACTTAAGCACATGTTTTGATTTTGCATTCTTATCTTATCATTAAGTACTCCTTTTGACAACATTTATGCATGTGACAATTGGGCCAAGGGACTAAACAAGCTTTTTCCAAATTACAAGGACTAAAAAGATTAATTTTAAATTTGAAGAACAAAAGATAAACTTAACTCAAATTTGAGGGATTAAAAATATATTTAAGCCATTTATTAACATATTATGTAGTAGGACAGAAAGGTGGCCAGTGCAGGATTTAGTTAAAAACAAAGTTAAAGTATTCGAGGATTACAGGACTTACTAAAATTTAAAGAAGTTTAAGAAGTTCAAATTTTGTTAAAAATAACAAAATGAGATACTATGACAGCTAAAATAGGATATTTATAAATGCTTAACGATACCATGAAACCATAAGTAAAAACTAAAAATATAATAGCAAGGAAATGTTGATTGCAGTCCTTAGGCGTGACATCAAAACAAAGATGCTTCTCAGAAAACCAGTAAAAATACACCATAATAGCAAAAGAAGAATACAAGAAATAAGTCATATTATGCAGCTTCAGTGCAAGAGTATGAATTCAATGACTTGCGAGATTAAGAGATAGGCAACCTCAAAAGACAGCGAGTTGTAGATCTATGATACTGAGAGGTCAATATCATTTAATGCAAACTAATAATTTTCAAGAGGTAACGAATACAAAAAGGGTAACATTCAGTGTAGTTGCCTGTATGAATTGTAGACAAGATTAAAAGTTACTAGTCAGTAAGAACATAAGTTTTTATGAAAATTAAGATCCTATCTTTCTGTTTCTGAAAATTATCATGTTTTCTTTAAGAAATATATTTTTTACCCTTTTTTGTTATTGTCACAAAAAGAATAATTCATGACACAACAATATTAAATGCAAATTTGCTGCACTCACAACAGTAGCTATTCCTCTTTCCCATTTTCAACTTAATGTGGAGTAGAAACTTCTCCATTAACAATTCCTTAGACAGGGATGAGTTATTGTTGTTGTAACGATTCCACTAGACACAAAAACATCAATGATATTGGTCCATATGCTGTTAACTAAACTTGGGACATGCAGTTAATCCACTCGTCATAAATGGGAAAGTTACAAATAATAAATTGCACCAAGTTCATGTTAAAATACCAGTAAGGTTGTGAGCAGAGGTCATGTTTCGAGAAGGGCGTAACACTGTCCAAACCTGGAACCAGAATAGAATTTGTAAACAGAAGAAGTTAGGAGTATTACAGCCACATGCTACACATATAAAACAGAGTAACAGAAGCTGAAACGAAAACCAAAACAGTTAACAGTATATACGATTTATAGTTCTTCAACTGAACTTACATATTGGTTATACCATAAAACCAGAATAAAGACAGACAAAAGCACATATCAGAGATGGATGTACTGTAGAGATCAGATCACAAATAAGCGAAGATAAAAATAGTTTGCAACTATTTGTTACAGTTGTTCACCGGCTCTTGTAGCATGGGGAGAAGGAATAAAAATATATAATAAAAAAAAAAAAAAAAAATATATATATAT
>Ga0209589_1011010_pt1 | contig 12948 bp, 11 predicted proteins | sample CowpeawhiteBW_FD_187525 | JGI IMG/M metagenome (GOLD analysis project Ga0209589, IMG submission 187525) | Root nodule microbial communities of legume samples collected from California USA - Cow pea white BW (SPAdes) (version 2) | ecosystem: Host-associated > Plants > Roots > Nodule | place: USA...
TTATTATATAATAATAATGTTATTATTATTATATATTATTAATATTATTATTATTTTAATTCATTATTAATATTAGTAATATTAGCAATTAATAATATTATATATATAATAATATTAATATTATTTATAATATCATTATATTACTGTTATATATTTATTAATAGTATTATTAATATTATTATTGATATATTAATATTATTAATTATTATTAATATATAATAATATTATTATTAATAATTATATAGTAATAATAATATTATTGTTAGATAATGTTATTATTAGTAATAGTAGTATTACTATTATATATTATCAATGACTTTGAATGTGTAGAGAGACCAAACAGTCAGCCTAGCGGCGCTAGTTTTGTTTTTTTGTAATAAAAAAACATGTATCACACCGTTTCGTATTTTTAATGTTGTCTGTGAATAGGGACCTAAAACAATGATTTTGAAAGTATATGGACCGAATAGTGATCTAGTTTCGACCATAGACCATTTTCAAATTTAGGTCAAACTTAAGGAACCAAAAATATATTTTTCTCTAATTTTAAAATATATGTTTTTCCCAAAAATCAAACAAAACATACTAATATGAATGAAGGAAACATTTTTTAAATTTAATATTTGGACGACAAGTTGTTTGACCTTACTTCTACATATTCTCATCCTAAATGAGAGATTAGGGTTACATAATTCTCTTTAAAAATAAATTATTAAAAACTTCAATTTGATTAATACTTTTTTTTTATTTTAAACTTTAATATATATATATATATATATATATATATATATATATATATATATATATATATATATATTAATATTTATCAAGTGAATCTGAGACTCAACATGATAAAAAAATTACCATTAAACAAGTCTAAAACTAGACATAATAATTAAATTTTCTAATATATGAAAAAGTCAATCATTAATTAAGTCCGAAACTGATAATCAAATTTATTTAAAATTAAAATATTTAATTATTAAGAAAATCCAAAACTTCATATTATAATTAAAAGTTATTTAAGATTATAATATTTAATTATCAAGAAAGTTTACTTGATAATTAATTTTTAGCGATATGATTCCAAGCATGTATGAAAATTAAACATCTAAAAAAAAGTAAAAATATGAAAACGGCACAAATACAATTGTCAAAGAGGTAATAAACATACACAATAATTCCCTAGTATATGAATGCCTTACCATTTTGAAACAAATCTGGCTACTTGAATATATAAGACTTAGCACCATTCTCCACACATTTAAAGTTATATTATAAAATTACCCTTGTGTCTTTTAATCATATATTCAAATATACTATGTGTTAAATTCCGATTGTATAATTCTATTGAGCTCAAATAAAAACACAAGCAATGCATCATTTCTTTTAAAAGAATCACTAACGAATTAAAGTAACGTGAAAAAGAATATAATAACAGTTTCATTAATTTCGCCTGAGATTCCGAAACGCATCAATATTAAATTATACGGTTGAATATATCTAGAAAATAGTAAACCTGAAAATTATTAGCGTAAAAATGAGACCAAAACAATAGTAGTCTCCCTATGAATCCGAAGTGAGCTTCCTCGAATACTAAAGCATGAAAATAAAGCTAACCATTAATCTGTTGCACGTAAACGCAATACATACATACATACATATATATATATATATATATATATATATATATATATATATAATCAAATTCAACCAAGATGTTTCAAACAAATCTTGTTTATCTTAGAATAAGCCTTAAACGTTTTCTAAACAAGTTAGAGAAGACATTAGAGAACCCATTCCAAATTATCCAAATTCCAATAAATTTGAAACCCTTATTCCTAGGGTTCTCCTTTTCTTATTTCAACTTCAACTTTAATAAAACGCCCTGCCAACTTTAAACATTCGTACCATGCATTCCCAAATTCATGAATTAACCCAAAAAACAACATCTACTTTTTCCAGTTCAGTAAAATAACAATCATGTTCATAAGGTAAACCCATGAATTCCATTCTTCCTGCAACAATTAATCAATCCAACTCTTACAAACTTTCAAACTTGCCATGACCACATGAGTAATACCAACTTCCTACGTCAAAGGGAACTATGAATCCTGAAACTCTTATGCTCAATCACACATAAAACAACAATATAATGCATTTAAACCTTCAAATGAAATCAATCCTAGAACATATAGTGGCTGAAAAACAAGTCCATAAATCACCCCATTCCTGCCATGAAATTCAACCGAGAAACAGAAAACAGAAAGGAAACGTGAAATACTTCCGCGAATAAGTGAAAGCAATCACTCAATTTCGTAGCAGCGTTTTCTCTTCTCCGTTTCTTTCCCAGCCCTTTCTGCTTTCCTCCCTTTTCTCCTCCCAAGAAGACCCACCAGTATTTCCTCGAAACTTCAAAAACTTCGATCCCCTTTCTCCTTTGGCTCTCCCCTTTTTATAATATTTCCAGCCATCGAAACGTCACTTTAATGGTTAAGTTTGTTACACATTCATTGAACCGTGGGGTGCATGAAGCCAATTGTTTCCGTTAGGATGATTAAAATGAAAGGGTTAGAAGTTAGTTAGTGCGGAGCACGTGGGTTAGCGTGTAGTTAGTGGTTTAGTGTGTTACGTAAGGTGTGGTTGTGGGTGAGAAAAAAGAGTGCGCACGGTGAGGTGTGAGTGCATGCGGGAGAGAGTGTATCAGTGGGTGATAAGGATGATGTGAGGTTTTGTGAGATTATGTGAGCTGTGCATGGGGTGAGGGAAAAGAGAGTGGGAGCATGATGCAGTGAGATGAGTGCATGGGGTGAGTGTTGCATGAGTGAGTGTATGGTGCAGTGAGAGTAAAAAAAAGAAAGAGTGTAGTGAGTTTGCTATGTGCGTGAATAAAGAGAAATGTGGAGCAGTGAGAGAGTTTACGTGAGTGCATGAGGTGCAGTGAGGTGTGTGTAGAGTGTAGGTGCTGTGACGGTGTTACGTGAGTGGTGTTTTAATGGGCTTAGTGAGTGATGATTGTTAGGGTGTTACGTGAGAAAGTTAGGGTGCATGTGTTGTTATAGTGCGTTAGTGAGAGGAAAAAAAGAGAGTGCATGTGAGTGTCTGTTTTACGTGAATGTGAGAATTGGGGGGGGTACATGGGTTTTTTTTCTAATTTAGATAAATCTTTCTCCATAATTACATAAATAAGTAAGTTTTAAAAAAAATTGAAATTGGACAAATTGTGCCGTCCCACACGATTTCATACAAGAAATTGTGTCCCCCTAACGAATTTTCCTATGTGTCAATTGGTCAGCTATGAAATCACGGGACGTCAAGACGATTTTCAACTTGAAATCTTGTGGAGATTAGACGGTTTTCATTATAATCGATTATGAAGAAGCATAATTGATTACAAAAGGCTATGCTGTGTTTCTGTCATTTTAGACTCCATGTAATCGATTATTAGTGAGGTAAATACTTGAAGCATATGTAAATCCTACTTCCATGCCTCCATCTCACACACTCACAATCTATTAATGCTTTATTATTGTCTTTCATTCAAAATTGAAATAAGAAAAAAAAAATCTTAACAAAATTATCACTTGATTATTATATATTTTTTTTTTAAATAATTACATCTCTCAGGGTGTGTTCTCATAGGAGTGATGATTTGAGGAAGAGGAAGATGATTGATTTGGGTTGATTAGAAAGTGATATTTATGTTGTTCTTTTTTATGGATTTGAGGATGATTGTAGAGTGAATTTGAGAATAATTTTTGTGAAAGTTTGTGAAGGATTTGATTGATGTAATAGAAAAAAAATATTTTAATAAATAAAAATTAAAGATTACTAAATTACCCTTATTAATAAATATAATATAAAATAATCTTTGGAAGAGTTGAAATAATATTTTTTAGAGAAGAGGTTAATGAATAGTTTTGAAGTTATTAAATAACAAATAAAGAATAAAATGCATTTGATATAAAAATAAATATAAAATATTTAGATATTAAATAATATAGTGGTTAAATTAAAATGTAAAAATCACATTTTATTATTTATTTTGTATTTTAAAAATAGTTTTGTTTTCATCTTGATTTATTTATTTTTCCATTTTATTTAGAAATTAACATATGAATTAAAAAATTCAAAACTTTTTGACAGTGAAGGAAATACCTGTCTGGGAAATGTTTTAGTCAATGTCCATTTTTTCCGCTTTGTTTAGAAGAAAACCACAATCTTACCATGGAGGTGCCCAAGCCATTCCACCATTGTTGATTTTCCACCCTTACATGATGATAAAATAGGGTTATTATGGTAAAATATGATTTATCACCTTTAAATCCGCGCTTTTCAAGAAGATGGGAGAATGAAACAATCTCGCAAATACACGCTTTCCATCACTCGCAAATAATTGAAAACGAACATCAATAATCAGTGCAAATCCATCTTCGCTAATTCTCTTCAATAGTAAATCAGTTCATAAGAACAGAGTCTCAATCTTTTATTACATTTTGATAAATAATTTTTATTCTTGAACTTTCTTTTAAATAATTATGTTTATTCTTAAACACCCTATGGATGAAGACATGGTTTCTCTGGATCCCATTGAATTTCATTCAGAAGAAGAACCTTATAAAGATCGTATTGATTCTTATCAAAGAAAAACAGGATTAACTGAGGCTGTTCAAACAGGGACAAGTCAAGTAAATGGTATTCCTGTAGCAATTGGTATTATGGATTTTAAGTTTATGGGAGGTAGCATGGGATCCGTAGTAGGTGAGAAAATCACCCGTTTGGTAGAATATGCTACTAATCAACTTTTACCTCTTATTCTCGTATGTTCGTCCGGAGGAGCGCGTATGCAAGAAGGAAGTTTGAGCTTGATGCAAATGGCTAAAATTTCTTCTGCTTTATTTTAGATAGGTATATAAATAAATAATAAAAAAATGGATTCATTTATTTATATATTTATCACAACTAAAACACGGAATAGAAGAGAATATATTATTTTGGCCCCTCCAAAATCTACGGTTAAACTCCGCCACTGCACACAGCAAAAGAACGTGAAAGATGGATTGTGATCTCAGAGTTTATTGTCAAAGACGTCCCTTCAACATCAAAACACTCTAAGTCTTAGTAATGTGGTTGTAATAAATTTTTTGGGTATTGACTTATCTGATAATCGATTACATGGAGTTTGTAATCGATTATAGAATACCAGGAGCACAACATATCAATTTGTAATTGATTAGCTCCTTCGTAATCGATTATAATGAAAATCGTCTGACCCCACACGATTTTAAGTTGAAAATCGTCTTAACCTCTCATGATTTTAGAGTTGACCATTTGATATAGAAAAGTGGGCTAGGGAGACACGATTTCTTCATATGAAATCGTGTGGAACTGGCACGATTTGCCCAATTTCAATTTTTTTTAAACTTGCCTAGTTTTATAATTATGGAGGCAAATTTGGCTAGGCTAGAAAAAAAACCGGGTACATGAGTGGTGCATTGAGGTTTAGTGATGTGAGGGATGAGTGAATGATGAATGGTGAGTGATGGTGACTGAAGTGAGGGATGAATGGAGTGTGGGTCCCACCGGTGTATGTGTGCGAGAGAGAAAAAATGTGAGTAGAGTGAGTCCCACGAGTGTGAGAGAGAGAGAGAAAAAATATATGTGGCAGCATGGTATAAGAATGAATTTTTGGAAGGAAAAATGATTAGTTGACTACTTTTTCTTACCACTTCTCTTACCACCGAACGTGGATTGAACTTTTGCAATTTAATTTTAACTTTTAATTTATTTTTAAACTGTAAAAGTGTTAGAGGAAATAAAAAAAGTCCATTCCGCGCGTGAGTAATCTTTTGGGCAGAAAATCCCCATTCTCTTAGACATTCTGGAAGTTGCCATTTTTGGGACCTCATTTTCTCGCACCCACCAAGTCTCATAGAACCCAATTTTCCATTCTTCACTGAACATTGCCAACCATAAGGTAAGAAAACGAAGCCCCTTCCCTACTCTGCACACTACAACCCGTAAAGCTAGTGAATGAAGCCCCTCCCATTTTTGAATGAAGGAGATTTTGCACATAATAAAGTTGACAAATTTTAGAAGTTATGAGAACACACAATTCTCTCGCTTACAAAAAGGGTGAACCCTAGTTGTGCACACTAATACCAAACCTAATCCCACTTCTTCTAAACCAGGTGTAAGTTCATTTGGAAAAAAACTAACCTGCAACATTTTTAAACTTATCTTGCAACCCAAGCACAATTATGATGTAACCCATGAAGGAGTTTTTGCATAAAAAAAGTTGACAGATATTGGAAGTGCATAAGAACACACAAATCTCTCCCCTACTAAAAGGGTGGACTTCAACTGTGCACACAAATACCAGACCCCATCCCACTTATTATAAACCAAGTGTAAGTTCCTTTGGGAAAAAAATAGTCTGCAACATTCTTAAATTTATCTATAACCCAAAAGCAATTAAGGTGTAACCCACGAAGGAGTTTTTGCACAAAGTAAATTTGACAGATTTTGGAAGTGCATGAGAACACACAATTTTCTCCCTTACTAAAAGATGGACACCAGTTGTGCACACCAATACAAGACTCCATCCCACTTCTTCTAAACCATATGTAAGTTAATTTAGGGAAAAACTAGCCTGCAACAATTTAAACTTATGTTGCAACCCAAGAATAATTAAGGTGTAACCTACGAATGTGTTTTTGCACAAAATAAAATTGACATATTTTGAAAGTGCATTAGAACACACAATTTGTTTCCCTTAGTAAAAGGGTGGACCCCAATTGTGCATACCAATACTAGACCCCATTCCACTTCTTCTAAACCAAGTGTAAGTTCATTTAAGGAAAAACTAGTCTGCAACATTTTTAAACTTATCTTGCAACCCAAGAGCAATTAAGGTGTAACCCACAAAGGAGTTTTTGCACAAAGTAAAATTGACAGATTTTGGAAGTGCATAAGAACACACTCTTTTCTCCCTTACTAAAAGGGTGGGCACCAGTTGTGCACACCAATACCAGACCCTATCCCATTTCTTCTAAACCAAGTGTAAGTTAATTTGGGGAAAAATTAGCTTGTAACATTTTAAAACTTATCTTACAACCTAAGTTTAGGTGACAAAGTAAATGAATAACAACATTCATCTCCGCAAAACCCCCAATGTCTTGTGCATTGGACAGACAAAAATTACGACCAAAACCCTTTGTTTAGGGCTTGTAAAATTCAGTCCAAAGAAAAGAAGGGAAGAAGGGGATAGAAGGGTTATGGTTTGTAATGTAAGGAGTACAACAAAAGGGGTTTTGTTCGCTAGCTTTATGGGTTGCAATGTGCAGATTAGAAGGGAAGGGGCTTTGTTTTCTTACCTTATGGGTGACAATGTTCAAAGAAGAAGGGAAAAATGGGTTCTGTGTGAAGCTTTTAGGAAACTTGGTGGGTGCAAAGAAATGGGGTATAAAAATGGCAACTTCTAGAAAGCCAAATAGAATTGGGATTTTCTCTCTAAAAGATCACCCACGCGCGGAGTACACTTTTTTATTTCCTCTGACACTTCTACAGCTTAAAAGTATATGTAATGATACATTGACACCCCATTTTCACCACTTTCATGACCACCTGACGTGGCAGCAGCATTTGGATTTTATTTTTTATTTTTGAACAGAAAAATGAAATTGGCATTCAGAGACAACATTTCCCGCACAAACGCGTGTTGTCACAGCCTTTTCCCACTCCTCACACACCAGCGCAAACGTTAACATTTTTTCGTTTTTGAAAACTCTCCACCGCTCCACCGCTTCTCCACTCTCCCCAAATCTCGCAGTTCCTTTCCCCAGTTCGTCGAAAGCGCCCAGTTCCAGTTCCCTTCCCCGCACCCGTTACTCGCGACTGACACAGAACACTGAATGGAGAGGCCAGTTCCCTTCCCCGCACCACACAGACACGAAACCGGCGCCCCACAACCATCGTCCCGCACACCCACACACCTCTGGTGGACGTGATCCCGCAACCGCCGCCGTACATAACCCTTCCCGCACCACACACAGTTCTGCTCCACGACTTCAAATCCCTTACCGCTCCACAAATCCCCTCCCGCACCCGAACCCCTTCCGGCGTCATTGTTCTCACTCCAAAACCCCTGTGTGCGAGAAACCCTAACCCGAGAAACCGCAGCTTTCTTCTTCGTTTGTCAATCCCCGAATCCCTCTCCACACTCCCAAATCCCCAATTTCATAACCTAACCTAAATTTTGCCCCAATTTCAACGGTCACCATCGGTGAGGCTCACTTGCACACTTCATTGACGTTCACTATTCACGACCGCTGCCCCCCACTGGTTATCCTCACCTGCCATTTTCTTATTCACGCACTCGTGTTCATCAACACCTCAACCTCCCCTCTATCTTTCCCTCACTTTCAATCACTAGAAGAAGTCGAGCCCAATGGCAGCGACTGAAGCCACAGTCCAGCAGTGAACGTCATCAATCCATCGTACTCTCTTTCCAGGACAGTGAAACACGCATTTTCGCGCGATTGTGCTGTCTCTCTCACGGGCTGAGCACGTTCCAGGAGCAAGCTCCATTTTGTTGCAACTTGACGAGCCTTTTCCATTACCCTCTCTTCCACTATTCCAAGTAATTGTTGATGGCTTTTTAAATTGTGTATTTTTGTTTAATCGCGAAATATTGTTTGGCTGTGGTTTTTGTTGTTTATTAATTGCAATTCCGTATATAAACTGTTTACTCTAGTAGGAGATTTTGGATACCTATGGCAGAAGAAGAAGAGGGTGTGTCAAGGAAGGTAAATGTTTGCGATTATTGGATTTTTGTTGTGCATTTACACTTATATTTTTCATATACTTTTAAGCTTTATAAGTGTCAGATGAAAAATAAGATGTCCACTCCGGAAGTGGGTGATCTTTTGGAGGAAAATCCCAATTGAATTTGGCTCCCAAATCTTTATGGTATTGGTGTGCATTGTTGGGGTCGAACCTTTTAGTCAGAGGTACAATTGTGTGCTGTTTTGTAATTCCAAAATCTGTCATATCTCATTTGTGGAAAATGTGTTTGGTGGGTTTCACCATAATTGGTCTTGGGTTCCTGGATAAATATACAATTGTTGCATGCTATTTTTTCACAAAATGAACAAACAACTTGTTTAGAAGAAGTGGGATGGGGTCTGGTCTTGGTGTGCATTGTTGGGGTCCAACCTTTTTGCAAGTGGTAGAATTTTTTGTTGTTTTGCAAATCCAATATGTGTGAATTGTAAGTTGTGCATAATATGTTTCGTGGGTTACACCTTAATTGGTGTTCGGTTGGAAGATAAATTTTAAAATGTTGGATAGTTTGTTTTCCCCAAATGAAGTAACATCCTCTTATAAAGAAATGGGATTGTGTGTGCTATTTTAGCAAGGGATAAAATTGTCTGTTAACTTTGACTTCCATAATCCATCAATTTTAGATTGTGCAAAAACTGTTGTTTGGGTTATACCTTAATAGTTCTTTGGTTGCAAGATAAGTTCGAAAATCTGTCAGCTTCATTTATCCAAAAACTGTTTTGTGGGTTACATCATAATTGCGCTTGGGTTGCAAGATAAGTATAACAAAGTTTCAGGTCAGTACTTTGCTTCAGTGGCAAGAGAAGTCGTAAGGAGAAGTTGTTCACTATTCATTTTACATTTTTTCTATTGTAGTTCATTAAGTTCATTTGTGGATGTTTTCTGACATGTTTTTTTAACAATTTCATATGTTTTTTAGGTTGTGGTTCGACACCGTTGTAAAACAAACTACATTGTTAAAGTTAATGGATTATTGAGACCAAGCCATCGGTCTCAAATTGGAGGCACTCCATTTAGGTGGTGTGTTGACATGGTGAAACCGTTGGATATCAATGGAGTTTTGTTAAAACACACACTTAGTTGGTGGGTCCCTGAACATGAAAGCATATGTATCAGGCAACATTTGGTACGGTTGTCTGTTTTAGATGTTTGTGTTTGTTTGGGTCTCAATGCTGTTGGAGTTGATGTAGAATTCAATAGTGTTGTGTGCGGGGTGATAAAATCATTATTTGAACATGAACCAATAACAATAGATGACATTGTTAATAGGATATACTTTTATTTACAAAGTGGCGATGACAATGACATTGACAATGTAGACAATGTTTGTCGTTTGTACTTGTTGTTGTGTTTTGCTCTTCTGTATTTCCCTAGGACTTCTAGGACTGTCACAAACATGCCATTTACATTATTGGATAACCTTGACAACTTGAATCAATACAACTGGTCAAGGTCTGTCCATAGTTTTTTGGTTGAAGGTTTCAATCGTGCTTACCACACTTTAAGGCAAGATCAAAACACGTCAGCCATAACTGTAGCTGGGTCCGTGGCTGTTTTTCAGGTATCTATTATTCAAGCCAATTTTTTTTTGTTTGCCTTCTGTTAGTGATGTAAACGACTAATTATTTCCTGCATATATTTTTATCAGCTTTTGGTTTGTCGACTACTTTCTGTGGGGTCTTATGAAGGTGACGTTATCTTCCCGAGAATTTTGAGTTGGCCGTCGTTGGTGATTAGGACTCACGGAATACAATCCGCATTTGAATCTAAAAAGGTGTTGTATTGCATTCGTTTTATTTTACTTGATTAAGTTGTATTCTGTGTAGGAACAAAGTTTAAAGGTTGGACATCATTATGCAGGTTGTTCTTGACTGGGAATTAACTGAAGACGAAAAAAACATTGATGTTGTTCGTGAAGCCTTAAATGTACGTGCACAAGACATCCCAAAAGAAGGAGTAGATGACATGTCATTTAGTAAATTTAAGCAATGGTGCAAAAGGAAGTTGAAAAGAAATTATAGGGTTGTTCGACAACTAAAAGATCAGCTTAGCAATATGGAAGAAGAGTACGCTTGTGGAGGTCAAGAACCTGACCCATCTTCCTTTCAGGAACCTGAACCCTCTCCCTTTCATAAAGGTCATCGCTTTGATGTTGAGGAGCCCCAATGTCGTCCTTTTGACAACCCATCTTCGTCCCATCAACCTCAACCCTCTTCATTTGATAAAGGTCATGCCTTTGATGACGAGGAGCCACAATCACGTGATTTTGAGAACCCATCTTCCTTTCATCAAGTTGAACCTGCTTCCCATGATATAGGTGATGGCTGTGATCTTGAGAAGGCAGAAGCACGTCATTTTAATAAGTACGATCAAGGTAGTCCTGAATACAATCCTCATGGTATGGAAATTATTCCGTATGTGGAACCAGGAAAATGTTCTTTGGATGTTGACTTAAGTGAATTGTATCGCATTCTTGTCTCACAAGATGGCAGGTTGGTCGTTACTATTGTGGATATCAATTTGATTTTTTTATTTCAATCGTTATATAGTTAATTGTAAATTTGTCCCTTTTCAGGCAAACGGTGGTTGACATAAATCACCAGATATTAACCACAGTTGAGTGCTGTGGATTTCGTCCTCGAGGAAAACTTTGCAACATGGTAAAGCCCTTTGTTGTTCTAATATTATAAATTTTTTATTTTGATTAATGAAATGACATTGTTGGTTTAAAATGTTGTCAGGCCATTTTGTTTGCTTGCAACAACTTCATGTATAGACAAAGAAAATTGAATGGGGTGATCAAGAGAGTTGTGTTTGGTACTTTGTATACGGTATTATAATTTTAATTGTTTTTAAAGTTTATATATTTCATGTATGTTGTTCATGATGGGTTTTGGAAATGTTATTCTGATATTTTTAATAAAGACCGTAGTTATTGAAGATAGTAGAAAGGTCAAGGCAAAGAGACGTGAATGGGTTTTAGGGGACTACAACAATTTCCTTACACGTGGACTAGTTTCAGTACACGATATATTGACAGCAGATTTTGTAAGTATGAATATTTGTAATTTTATTTATTAACTACCAAATGTGGATGTTGTATGACTTTTCTGTTTTGTTCTTGGAAGGTCTTTGCTCCTATAATCCATGAGCAACATTGGTGGTGTTATGCAATCAATTGTCGCACACGCCAATTTTTTGTGCTTGACTCTCTTGGGAGTAAACGACAAGGACGTAAAAGAATAGACAATGCGATCGTAAGTCACATCTTAAAATAGATGGTTCTCTTACAAAATTTAGGTATTCATTTGTAAAATGTATGTTTATATTTTGTGTTTACATTTTTGAAGGTGCGTAACATGGGGATTTTATTTGGTTTACTTCTAAATCACTGTGATGTTGATCAACCAAAATTTGAGGTCCTAACCCAAGATCTTTCACTACAACCAAATTTGTATGTGCCAATTTTTTCCTGACATTTGACCGAATATTAGTTTATTTACTTGATAATCTGACCTAACAAATGTTTACATATTCCGAGATATGATTGTGGCATGTTGGTGTTGAGATATATTGAGTTATGGGATGGTGAAACCAAATTTGGTGACAAATACTTCCCCGCCTACACTTCTGTAAGTGGCATTTTTTGGATTTCGTTATGCTGTCATGGTTTTTAGTCCAAGTATTTTATAATAAGTTCATTCCATGTTGCAGGAGGAACTTCAAGAACTGAGACAACATTACATATGTGATTGGTTTATGGACCACGACAATATCCACCGCAATTACTGGCTTGAAGTCTTTGATGTATTTAAAAGTAGATAGCTTTTGTTGAGATGAATTGTAAAATGTGATAGGAAGATGACAGTGCTGATTGCAAATTTTGACTTTAGCTTACATATGTATGATGGAGGGAAATACTTGTCCTCTGTTACTTTTCATACTTGTGGACAATATTCTGGTGCAAAATTTGAGATGTGGGATGTAACATCCCAAGGGAATATTACTTAGAAATAAATATTAAAATAAATAATTGCATTAAATAGCTATCTCGATAAAAATCCCAACGCGGGAAAATTTCAATTATTTAAGATAGCGCGCCAA
>Ga0209589_1011014_pt1 | contig 12942 bp, 7 predicted proteins | sample CowpeawhiteBW_FD_187525 | JGI IMG/M metagenome (GOLD analysis project Ga0209589, IMG submission 187525) | Root nodule microbial communities of legume samples collected from California USA - Cow pea white BW (SPAdes) (version 2) | ecosystem: Host-associated > Plants > Roots > Nodule | place: USA...
CTCCATTTAAAATAAGATAATTTCTAGAAGACAACTCTAATTTCACTTGACCCTCTCCTAGAACATGTGCGATGCTCCCATTTCCCATACTCACGGTACGTGTGCTTGTTTCCTGATATAGAGAAAATAATTTTTTATCAGCACACACATGAACATTAGCCCCAGAGTCTATAAACCAATCGTTTGAGTTAAAAACATAATTTAACTCAGGACTAGTGACATGGTACCTTTCAGATGGGAAATCAGAGGCAACACCCATAGTAATAGTATTAGCTTCAGGTTTGGAATTAGACATAGGTTGGCGACGACGCTGAAAGCAATTTTTGGCTAGATGATTAGTTCGCCCACAAACAAAACAAAACATCTCATTCCCCATATTTTTATCTTTATTTTTATTGTTGTTATAAGAAAAGTTGTTCTTTGGTTTAGAGAAAGAAGGTTTTTTCGTAAGCCTGGGTTGAGGCACGCTGAGCGCTATCCTTAGAGATAAAACGCCCCCACTGCACAGGGCAATACTCAATATTATGCGTTCCTCCTCCAAGATACAACAACCCGTCAGATCGATCGAGTGCAGCGAATGATCTCTAAACCTTATGAACACCACTGTTTTAAGAGATAATATAGAGAAGGAAAAGAAGAACACTTTTGAGAGGAAGAACTCTAGTATTTGTTATGTGTCTATTCCTTATGAAACTAGGTGGTATTTATAGGTGAGAAAAGGAGACACAAGAGTAAATGGCCATCAAACTTATTTAAACCAAAAATAATTTCAAATCAATGAAAAGAATAAAAATTGTTTATACATAAATAGAATTTAACTATGGAATTAACATTGTATTAAAACCCCAGTAACAACAATATTTTATTTAATGTTTTTTTTAAATTATATTAATATTTCTAACACTCCACTCATCTTAAGGGCTGGTTTGCCTTTGTGCCCCCCTTTAAGTGGCATCCTATCACTTCTTCCCATTCCCCCTTTCATGTATTTTCATCTTTTACTTATTTATTTGATTAATCAATTCGGTTTCTATGTTCCTATGTGCTAATCATTGATGTTCTTGTCTTTTGGTGGACTCTCAACCTTGATTGGTGCAACTTAGTGAGCTCAAAGTTTCCACTTGGCAATGAGGTTTAAGTATCTAAGTCTTGTTCTCCATATGATTGTTGTCTTGTAAGGTTGTGAACATGATTTTTTAGTGTTGTTTTTGTCCTTGGCTGAGAGCTTTTTGTGGTGTTACCATGCTAAAATTTTTCTTCCACATGCTAAAAGAGTCTTTAAATGTGCCTACCTTTTATTTTGAGTCCATTGTCATATGATAGTTTGAACTTTTCTATTCCTTGTTACTCAAGTATTTGAAATTGCATGATCTACATGACTTGTTTTGTGTGTGTGCCTTGGAATTGATTTGTTGACCTTACCTTCATCTTGTGTTAAGCTAGATTTCAAAATATAAAAAAATTTCAATCCCTTTCTTGCAAAAACTAGGAGCTATTTTGCTCATTGGTGACTAAAAATTTGAAAAAATTTGGTGCCTTATGTTTCTAGCTTGCATGCTTCAGTGTTGGATGAGATTGGCAAATTAGTTTCATCTTTAATTTGGTCCTTGTCTTCCTTGGTATATGCATGATTTTGATTCATAACTTATAGTTTACAATGACATGCATTTTAATTGTATTAATATATGTATAGTACAAGCCATATGAGAAGGTTGATAATTTTTTCAATACACATTTTTTATTCAACTCAAGTCTAGTGATATAAAGATATTTTATATATCTTCCATTGTTATTCTCAATATGATATCCATGTAGACGAATATCATTGAAACTTAATAAGTTTCTATTAGACTTCTTGGTAGAAAAATAGTAACTTTTCCGAAGACTTCAAATATATTTGTAATCACTAATGAGGTGATCAATGCTTCCATTTGGTTTACAAAAAAAAAAGTATCAATATGAGTGACATCCATATAATTATAATCAAAATCACCATCTTCATAAGCAAATTGTGTTTCTATGTTCTTCTTATTTTTAAGTTGTTTTGGTGTACGATAAGTACGACTTAAATGGGCTTTACCATTGCAATGATAACTTATATATTCATCTTATTTGCCATTATTATCACATTTTTTTTCCTTCTCACATTATTGTTTTACTTCTGATGATAAAATGCCACTTTAAAATTTCCTTTATGACCATGTCCACACCATGATTACTAGCACAACCACGACCATGAAAAAAACAAATATTGCTGCATTCACTCTTAGGAATAGAAACTCATTATTTTGTTCAACTATAAGAACGCATGAAATAAATTAAGAATATTTGTGAAATTCTTTTACACGATATTGTTGTTCAATTGCGGACCTTGCTTGGGACTAAGGGGAGCCATGGCTCCCCCAAATTTTTAATTGTATTATATATATGTATATATATGAATTTATATTATTATATTATTATACTATTTATATGTTATATATATATATTGTTGAAAAAGTATAATAAAAATTAATTTGATGAACCTTGGTTAATAACTAGACTAAAAGGATTAAGGTTCTATATCTAGTTATAAGATTTTTCCAAAGCAAGTCATCAAGAAAGTGTAAAATAAAAGAAAGACAGATTAGGAAAAAAAATTTGGAGAACTAAGAGAATGAAGAATGTATACTCACAAAATTTCATGAATCAATATCTTAGTATGATTTATCTATGTTAGATTTATGATTCTTCCATTACGATATTTCTCCCAAATTAAGTTTTTCCCAAATTAGTATGAACTCTAACTATGATTTTAAGAATTTTTTTATGAAATTGGCACGAACCCTAATTATATATATTTTCTAAAATTAGTATAACCCAACATTATAAAATGTTGATATTTTGTATTTTTCGTTGCATATGATAAATTAGTTGAATAGTCTTGAATTGAAATAGAAATTAAAATATCCATTTATGTGAATTCAATAAATTAGGAAGATTAAAAATTAAAAAGTGTGAATGATATGATTTAAGTAAAAGAAATAATTTTTTTTAAATAAAAAAATTATATATAAAAAATCTAATTTGACATCCTTTATATTTTGTTCCAGTTTTGCCAAATAGTGAGATAGGCTTTACCGCTGCAATGATAACAAATTAATGCACAACCATTAATTATAACCTATATCATTTATTAACACTTATTACATACATTTAATTTTAAATTTTAATCATAAAAATAATAATTAGCAATTACATAAATTATTATACTTATTATATACGTTACATTGTTAATAAATATATTTCTGTTTCTGCATGCGGTTCTCTGGTTGCCTAAATAAATAAACAAAAAACCAGTCGATTTCATCGTCACTCTCGCATTTGCTTTGTGCGGTTAAGCTTCTGTGTTTTTCTCTCCGGTCACAGCCTCAACCTCAGTTCCCTTCTGCACCGTAGAGAATGGCCACCGACGATCTCCGATTCTTCGAGTTGAACACCGGAGCAAAGATACCTTCCGTCGGTTTGGGCACGTGGCTCGCTCAACCTGGCGTTGTTACTTATGCCTTGGCCACTGCAATAAATGTTCCAAACTTTACCTACACTCACTACTCCTCGTTGCTCTTCATTCCATAATTTTTCTTTCGTTAAGAGCGTCGCTTTGTTTTTAAATTTTTTTACATTCTGTGCATTTTTTTTTTCTTAATCTAAATTTTCACCTGTCAATTATCTGTTTACTTCCTCCCCTTTGCAGAGAAGGTTATGAATTGACTAAAAATATTCTGACTTTCTGCTAAATATATATTTTTTTCCTAAAATTATTGATTTTTAATTCTTTTAATTTGAAGTATTTCTTGTAAAATTTTATGTGGAAAGTATTTTATATAAAATATTTTGTAAGAGAATCGGCAAAATATCTTTTTAAGTACTTGTACAAACTTCTTGACTATTTATAGTAGAAAATAAATGAATACAAAGGAGAGCTTTTACAATAATTTTATGTAAAATTAATTTTAGTTTAGGGAGAAGTGTTTTTTATTTTTTTCTTCTAATTTTACTTTTTTAGGAGGGATTGGGAAGAAATTTGGTTAAACAGTTGGTAAGAAGTTTATAGATACGTGTAATCTGTTAGAATGGATATTTTTTGTCTTTTTGAGAGAAAAACAGAAATATCGAAAATTTTTGGTCATTTACTTCGTTGATTTGTATAGTACTATTGTGTATTGTTTTGGAGCAAAGATGTGGCTACCAATGGCTGAACGTGGACCATACCGATGCAGGTTGGGTACCGGCATATAGACTGCGCGCATTTTTATGGGAACGAGAAGGAGGTGAGTGTCATTCATGGGAATAGTTTAATTTGAATTAAAGTTCTATTCGATAGATAAAGTTAAATATTATATAAAATGAATAAAGGTTTAAATATTTTTTTTTTTTCATTTTCGTTATTTTTATTAAATTTTTGGTTTTTATTTTTATTTTGTATTCAATTAGGTTTTCATTTTTGTTAAATTTTGGTTAATTTGGTTTTTTTTATTAATGATGAATATTTAATATTTTTGAACAGTACATGCCACATATCATCTTCTGGTTTTTTTAATTTTTTTAAAAATTTTTTAAATTTTTTTTAAAAATTAAAATTTTTTTAATTTTTTAATTTCAAAAAAATTGTCCACGTGTTAAGTCACAATTGTGCCATATGTCAATGCTAGTGTTATGTGTCAGTTTGTGATAATATTATTATTTTTTTGTTTAATTTAGTCTCGTTATTTTTGTTCAAAAAGAAATATCGGGATTAAATTGCAAAAAAAGAAATCATACAATCACAAACTGACAGGTGGCACCACTATGGACACGTGACACAATTATGACTTAACAAGTGGACAATTCTTTTGAAATTAAAAAAAATAAAAAAGATCGGGAACTGACACGTGACATGTACTCTACAAAAACGTTAACTATTTAAATACCGTTGGTGAAAAGGACCAAATTGACAAAAAATTGACGAAAATGAGGATTTAGTTGAACACAAAACAAAAATAAGGATCAAATTGAATAAAAACAATAAAATAAGGACCAAATGTATATTTAAGCCTAAAATGAAAAACTCATAATTTTATTGTCTTAAGATTTTAGAGATATAAGTGGTGTCAAATATTTTATACATGTAATACCAATGTATATATTTAAAACTATAATCTTTCGATTACTATAACTAAATCATATAAAAATCAAACATTCGTTACAATTCTAAACATTGTTTTGGTACTCTCTCTAGTCACAATTTTTTTTTGTAAATTTTATTTAGGTTGGTAATGTCTTGGAGAAGTTGTTTGCTGAAGGTGTAGTTAAGCGCGAAGATATGTTTATCACCTCCAAGCTATGGTTTGTCTTTTTATATATTTACACACTTCATTGGTATGATGCTGTAATTACATTCTTTATATCTAATTAAATTTGCCCAATTCACCCATGTTTTAGGTGTAATGATCATTTGCCAGAAGACGTCCCAAAGGCTTTGGAAAGAACTTTACGTGATTTGAAACTGGACTATTTGGATCTCTACCTTGTGTGTAAATCACAAAATCATTTTTTTTTTCTGCATCAATTTATGTTTGAAATAATATACACTAGTGTCGTTGAATTTATCTACTTATTTCAAAAGCATTATTTTCCATGTCTGTATTGTTATAGATTCATTGGCCAGTGAGCATAAAAGACGGAAAGATTACGAAAGCTGACATACCAAGCACTTGGAGAGCAATGGAGGCACTCTACAGTTCTGGAAAGACTCGAGCTATAGGGGTCAGCAATTTCTCTTTAAAGAAGCTTCAGGATCTGTTGAATGTGGCAAATGTGCCTCCAGCCGTTAACCAAGTGGAATTGCATCCTTCGTTACAGCAACCCAAATTGCATGCTTTCTGTGAATCCAAGGGAGTGCACTTATCAGTGAGTATGCAAAATTTAAGGTCGTTAACTTATAGCTATACATAAATACACACTAATGCTTTTCTTCAGGGTTATTCACCTCTGGGTAAAGGATACAGCGAAAGTAATATCCTTAAAAATCCAGTGCTGCTCACGGCTGCAGAGAGGTTGGGCAAGACTCCAGCACAAATAGCTCTAAGATGGGGACTTCAAATGGGTCACAGTGTCCTTCCTAAGAGTATACATGATGCCAGGCTCAGGGAAAACTTTGATCTCTTTGATTGGTCTATACCTGCGGATTTGCTTGCCAACTTCTCTCAAATTGAGCAGGTTACTTCTTTCATCAAGTCTTCTTAGGATTGAACGTTTACTACTAAACCAAAAGTTATAACCCTTAATCAGGATGTAACTATTTTTATTATTTTTATTTAGTAGCGTAACAGTTCAAATGCCACGATTTGATTGTGACTAATCCACTTGGCTTTTGCCACAATACAATTGATGTCACCCATAACAATTTTTTCCTTAGTAATTGTCTTATATCCTACTAGAAATCCCACTCTTGAATTGTGGTGGAAATCCAAGAATGAGTCTAAGTCCCACATTGAGTAAAAATAAAAGAGTTGAACATCATATAAGAATGAAGACCCATAAAACAATTATCTTAAGGTTTTTAGTTAAAAGTGGTGTCAATTTCTTATATGTAAGTTAGATTCATGTTTCATTGGTGTTGCATCTCCTAATGATCTTCTCTCGGGATACCCAACAAAAACAAATGTTTTTTCTTAAAAATAAGTTAGTTTTTAAGACCCAAATCTTGTGAAAACTTCTATTTTTTTTTTATATAATGTAGTTTTACTTGCTACACAAGTAATGTATTAAAACAGATTATGTGCTAATTGTTAAGGCGAATGTAAGAATGTTAGGAAAATTCAGTGAGAACATACATTTATTTAAATTTTCTAATTTATTGATGCAGGAGAGAATAGTTACGGGAAGTGATTTTGTTTACAAGACATCTCCTGGATACAAGACAACTGAAGAACTCTGGGATGGTGAGTGAAGAAATGTCTTTAGGCAAAATAAGCATATCTTGATGATTATTGTAATAATTTACAGAGAAAATGTTATATGCACATCTTGCGATCTTCCTACTTCATTGAGACACTGAATAAAATAATAATACTTTAACTGTTGAGTTCATTCATCGCAAATTACTTTATATGTTAAAATAAATAAATAAAATGTCATTTGATTAGTGTTCGAGTATACACTTAACAAAATAATAACACTTTTTCTTTATAAAATACTGTGTCTCTACATTACACAATTATTGTTAACGTCGTCAAGCGGTTACTTGTTAAGCTGTATGCGGAACTCAGCTAGCACGTATTGATTTTGCCAGATTCAATGGCGAAAATGTTAATCAGTGGATACATCAATGTGAAAACTATATTTGATGAACACTATATTTGACAAATTTTTGAGGAAGTGTTTGTTGGTTTTATGACATTATGGTGTGCAATAGAGATTTGACAGACCATTTACATCACTTGAGGGAAGTGTTGATTATTAAACTCTATAAACAATAGAGAGGGGTTTTTTAGCTTAGCAAGTTATTATATGAGATTTGTCTGAGGTTATGGGGTGATAGCTAAACACTTGATAAATATGTTAAAAGAAGACAAATTTATCTGGACAGACACTACTAAACAAGCTTTTGAAGAACAGGAAAAGTTGATGAGTAGCATTCCAGTTTTAGCATTACCTGATTTTTTGAAGGTGTTTGTTGCTAAAGTGGACAATCACCCAATTGCCTTTATTAGTCGAAATTTTAATAAACAATAGCAAGCCTATTCAACCTATGAAAAGGAATTTTTAGGAGTGGATTTTGTAGTACAAAATTGGAGACACTATTTGCTGAATATGCATTTTATAATCAAAACAAATCATTACTGTTGGAGAATTGGCACAACACAATATCCACACACAGCTGCAACAGATTTATCCCAATTCTAGATACCAATTGATAGGATGGGTAATTGTTAGATACCAATCGATAGGATCGGTCGGTAATTGTTGGACTTAGTTAAGAGCCTACTTTATTGAATATTTATTGAATATGGGTATGTCTCCTACTACAACGACAACGACAGGAAGAAAATCTCAAGAACTTCTAGATTCTTACACACAGTTCGCACTGAACTTTGAGAGACCTTCTCTCAACCCTTCTCACCAATTATGTGAAATAGAAAACAGACTAAAAAACAAAGTCTATTCATGTTACAACTGTAAAAATGAAACATACAACTGCTACAAAGAAAACTATTTAACAATTTGACAGTTACAAACTTTGATAACTTTGATAATATTCATGTTGACAAACAAGTCTCTCTCTAGATAAATACTCTCTATATTCAGATTTGTTGTGTTTTGCAATGAAGCACTACATAGTCCTTTTATAGGCCTTTGGACATGACCCTTCAACTACATTTATTAAATATAACCACTACCTAACCCACAATTAATGAACTCTATTGCATGCTTAATCAATGCTAGACCCACTCTCAACCTTTTGCAATCACCTAGACAATTAATATAGCAACTTCCAACTACATGCATTTAAGTTACCTAAACAAATCCCCCCGTAAACTTAAATGCTTTTCTTGTCCTTCATTCCAAGTATCATCTTGTTGTTCTCAAACAAAGAGGATAACAACGACTTTGTGAACATATCTGCAACTTGTGCTCGGCTTTCGACGTGCTCCAACTCTACATTTCTTTCTTTCACTTGTTCTCGGAAGAAGTGAAAACGAATATCAATGTGCTTATTTCTCTCATGATTGACCGGGTTCTTTGCCAATTCAATGGCCGACTTGTTATCAACTTGGATCACAATCCCCTTTACTTGCTTCAATTCAAGTTTGCTTAGAAGGTTTCTAAGCCAAACTGCATGGTAGACACTCCAAGATGCTGCAAGATACTCGGCTTCACATGTTGACAACGTTACAATGGGTTGTTGCTTTGAAAGTCAGGTGAATGTCATGCTCCCCATGAAGAATACATATCCAGACGTGCTTTTCTGGTCATCGACATCTCCACACCAGTCACTGTCCAAGTAGCCGACTAGTCAGTAATCATTCGTCCTAGTATACATCAGACCAAGTGATATTGTTCCTCTCACGTACCTTAGAATTCTCTTTAGGGCCTTCCAATGAGTATACCTCGGTTCCTCCATATACCGACTTGTTATTCCAACACTCAACATTAAATTTGGTCTGGTATTTGTAAGATACCTGAGACTTTCAATCAGACTTCGGTATTTGCTCGCATCAACTCGGTCTCTATCTGCATATTTAGAAACTTTTGTGCCCGGTTCCATAAGGGTGGAAACCGGGTTACAACTTGTCATCTTAAACTTCTTCAAGACCTCCTCAACATACCTTTCCTGTGACACAAAGATGTCGTCCTTCCCTTGAACGACTTCCAAACCAAGGAAATACTTCATAAGACCTAAGTTGGTCATCTCAAACTCCTTCTTCGTCACTTCTTTAAATGCTTCAATCAACTCGGCATTATTCCCCGTGAAGATAAGGTCATCAACATAGAGAACAGTGAACATCACATCTTCTCCTTTCTTCTTTATGTAAAGAGGATGCTCATAAAGGCATTGCTCATACCCATTCTTCTTGAAGTAAGTGTCAATTCTTTCATTCCATGCTCGTGGAGCTTGCTTCAAGCCATAAAGTGCCTTCTTTAATCTCAACACTTTCTTCTCTTCGCCTCTTCGCATGCATCCGAGTGGTTGTTCAACATATAATTCCTCCTCCAATACTCCATTTAGAAATGTTGACTTCACATCCATCTACAAGATTGTCCATCTGTGTTGAGCTGCTAAGGAAATCACCAGCCTAATTGTTTCCATTCTCGTCACTGGGGTGAATACTTTGTCATAGTCTATTCCTTCCTTCTGCTTGTACCCCTTCACTACAAGACGAGCTTTATATCGCTCAACTTCACCTTCAGCATTTGTTTTCTTCTTGTACACCCACTTTACGCCAATAGGTTGAGCTCCTCTAGATAGATCGGTTAGCTCCCACATGTTATTGCGTTCGATTGCTCTGATCTCTTCATTCATCGCCCTTTGCCACTTCTCCTCCTGCACAGCCTCTTCAAAACTCAAGTCTTCTGAATTTGCCAAGAAACATACAACATGTACTTCGTTAGTGGAGTTGTATATATCTTGCAAGCTTCGTGCTCTGGCCTGTAGAGGTTCATCTTCTTCATCAGAAGTCTCATGATCTCTCACAACAGGTGTTGTATCTATTTCTAAGTTTCTAGAATCCTTCTTTGAGTTGTTCTACTTCCACTCTCTCTTCATCAATTTGAACGTCTCGGCTCATAATCACCTTCTTTGTTATTGGGTTGAACAACCTATATGCCTTGGTTTTTCATCGTACCCAATAAACACACACTTCTTGCTCCGATCTTCAAGTTTGGTCATTTGTTGAGCAGGAACATGACCATAAGCAATGATACCGAACACTTTAAGGTGAGACACACTTAGCTTTTTTCCACTCTAGACTTCTTGCGTTGTCTTCTCGTTCAACTTAGCATGTGGACATCTATTTTGTACATAGATGGCACATTGCACTACTTCTGCCCATAACTTCTTAGGCATGTTCTTACTTTTCAACATTGTTCGAACAATGTCAAGTATAGTTCGATTTTTCCTCTCAACTACTCCATTTTGTTGGGTTGGGTATGGTGCTGATAGAAATCTCCTTATTCCTTGCTCCTCACAATACTTCATGAGCTCGGATGAGATGAACTCGCTTCCTCGATCAAACCTAACAAATTTGATAGGCATGCCAGTCTCCTTTTCAACCATTGTTTTGAACCTTTTAAACACTTGGAACACCTCGAATTTCTCCTTCAAAAAATACACCCATGTTTTTCTTGAAAAATCATCTATGAAAGAAATGAAATACCTTTTCCAACTAAAAGATTCAGGGGTAATTGGTCCACAAATGTCTGTGTGAATTAATTTGAGTTGTTCATTTGCTCGATACTCAGCAATCCTAAAAAATTAGGTCCTCGAATGCTTCCCGAGCATGCATTTTTGACAAAATTATTTTTCAAACTCCACAGTCAGGAGTCCTCGCACCATCTCCTTTTTAACCAACTCGGCCAGCCCACCAAAATGCAAGTGGCCAAACCGGAAGTGCTACATCATAGCTTCATCCTTCACGTCAAGTTTCAAGCACCTCTCTTGGACTATTTTCAAGTTGTACATCCTATTTTTCTTCATATCTACTCGGGGAATCAATCGATCTGACTTATCTTTCATGCATAGTACTCGGCCTTTCATCAGAACCAAGTAGCCTTTCTCCATCAACTGACCCACGCTCAATATGTTGCTCTTAAGATCGGGTACATAGTACACGTATCTGATTTCTCCAACTCGGTTGTTCTTCTGCAGGTACTAGATTATACCCCCAGCCTTTTACTACCTTCTTTGACGCATCTCCAAATGATACGTGTCCAGCCTCAACTTTGGTGAGCTCCTTAAAAAGATTCTCGTCCCACACATGTGATTGCTTGCTCCTGTATCAAGGTACCAAACTGAGTTGTCAGAATAGCTCAAACTTAGCTTGACACCTAATCTCCTGGACATCATTAATACTCCTTCCCACAATTGTAACATTTAAATCCTGAGTAGCAGTCTTTGGCAAAATGACCGTACTTACAACATTTGAAGCACTCAACTCCTGAGTTGTTCGACTGACCTCCTCGACCTCTACCACCACAACCTCCACCTTGTCCTCGGCCACGCCAGTTTTGTTGGCCGACCTCTTCTTGACCTTTTTCATATCCTCTTCTACCTCTACCACCCCAGCCTCGAGTGTTCTGAGTATAAGGAACCTTTTTCTCCCTAATGGTTGCCTTTTCTTGGAGTGCTTGATCAAGGGACTCCTCCTTCTTCTTCCTTCTTCGTTGCTCATGCGATTCAAGCGACCCAACAAGCTCTTCCACCGAAAGTGCTGTCAAGTCCTTGGATTCCTATATTACGCAAACTATATTCTCGAAGTCGTCAGTTAACGACCTCAAGATTTTCTCCACCACTCGACAAGTGGGCAACATCTCTCCATTTCTACCGAGCTAATTCACTACGGTCTCAACTTGGCAGACGTACTCGGTAACCCCTTTAGCTTCCTTCATCCTCATCCTTTCAAGCTCGTCGCTGAGAGTTTAAAGTCGGACTTGCTTCACATAGTTATCCCCTTTGTATGCCTTCTCTAGAATATCGCACGCTTCTTTTGAAGACATCACATTTGCTATATTCTCAAAGTCGGACTCATCAACAACTCGGTACAACACGTACAGAGTCGTTTTGTCATTTGCTCGTGTTGCTTTTAACATAGCAAGCTAGGCTATCGTCATTTCTCCAATGACCTCTGGTTCTTGGTGCCCATTTTTGACCACCTCCCATACTTCTTGGGAACCAAGGAGAGCCTTCATTTGCAGACTCCAGTTATCAAATCTTAAATGTTTAAGAGGCTTGGTAAAAGCATTAGTAATATGATCTTTAGTGGTGCAATGTATAAGTTCGATTCTCCCTTTGCTTACTTGGTCTCAGAAAATGAAATTTTGTCTCAATGTGTTTGCTCCTACCATGGAAAACGAGATTTTTTGAAAGACTAATGGCAGATTTATTATCCACCAACAACTGCATTGGCTTCTCATATTTTAATTCCAACTCTTTAAACAAAGTTTCCAACCACAAGCATTGACAAGAAGCTTCTGTTGCTGCAATATACTCTACTTCATAAGAAGAGAGAGCAACCATGTTCTGCTTCTTTACATAGGATTTGATTATTTTTTGAATAATCTGAAATCCTTCTTTCTTTTTTTTTCAGAAGGAGTGAAACGAAACAAATTATGTCTTACTTTATTATTACTTGCTAAATGGTTACAAATATCTCTTTCTCCTGTAGAAAGATAATGAATGTTCAATTGATCTTGATCTTTTCG
>Ga0209589_1011015_pt1 | contig 12941 bp, 9 predicted proteins | sample CowpeawhiteBW_FD_187525 | JGI IMG/M metagenome (GOLD analysis project Ga0209589, IMG submission 187525) | Root nodule microbial communities of legume samples collected from California USA - Cow pea white BW (SPAdes) (version 2) | ecosystem: Host-associated > Plants > Roots > Nodule | place: USA...
AAAAAAAAAAAAAAAAAAAATATTTTAATTTTAATTTAAAAAAAAAAAAAAAAAAAAAGCTGAAATATTTTAGTTTAAATTTGAAACAAAAGTAAATAGCTACTAAATGTGTGTTTTTTTATGTTGCTTTGTGATTAAAATGCTTTAAATTATAATAATAGTTATTTGAAAATGTGTATTACAAGGTAAAATTTGTGTAAACTAGAGGCAAACATGTTTTTTTTTTTAATATATTTGAATAAATGATTAAGAAAATGATACAGTTATTTATAGAACTAACTAAAATGTATCATGAAAGACAAGGTTTATATCTTGGTTCAGATTGACTTGGAAAGAGGAATAGAGTTATTGCAGGGTTTAAACATTTTTTCCTTCTTTCCTCTCAAAAGGTGGAAATTAGGGATTTCATTTTCCTAAACAAGTAGAAGGTAATGAAATGACATACTAAAACAGAGATAATATAATATAAAGTATGTACCCTTGTAAGATAGGTTCAGCGTAACTAAAAGGGAGGAAGTTGAAAAGCTACATAATTTAACTAAGTATTTGATTGTCAAAATTTAAGGTAAAGAAAAAAAAAAGATTAACTTAGTGGAATAAGGAAGGAAGAGAGAGAGAAAGTGGGTGGGAGGTGGTTAACAGAACCTGACTAATTAAGTTAATTAGAGAAGGATCTTAAGGATAAGCATATTATAAGTAAATGTAAAGAAGGAGTAAAATAATAATAATGAGAATGAAGATGAAAGGAAAGTAAAGGGTAGGAAGGGAATGTAAGATAGAGTGATTGGTTTGGAATAATAATAATAAAATTAGCCGCCGCAGATTGATATGTCATTGGGAGAGGGAGCGAGTGAGCGTTTCCCATGCCCATAAACAATAGCAGCCCTCCTTCCTTTCATAATAATAAAAAATAAAAAAACATCAGATATAGATCCAACTATCAAGTCACGCGCCGAGACAGAAGATTCCGCCGACAACTTTTCTACGTACTACTACACTATCCATCCATTTTGAAATCTTTATTAAATGAAATCACCACCACAGAAAAAATACTTAGAAATGAATTAAATAAATAATTTAGGAGAGAGGGTTGTCCGGAGGCATAGGATAAGTGGGGGTGGATGATGTGATCATCAGACGAAACCAACTGCTTTGTCTGCTGTCTGTCTGGACAACCCACATGCCACGTAACTTTGTAACTTCCACACTGCAATGGTAATTTCCATCTCCAACACCCCAGTCAAATACATAGTTGACTCACTCTCTTTCTCTCTCTAGATTCATCATCCATCATGCATGGCCCATCCATCCCATCCCATCCCATCTATAAAAAACCTACCTGCTCCCTCCCACACCCACTCATCCATGCGCTTCCTTTTCTCTCTCACTCTCCTACAAACCAAAAATAAATTCAATCTATAACAATATTATGGCGCCCAGGGACAAGACCACTGCCGTTAAGGTTAACACTAACGCTAACGCCGCCGCAGCCGCCGGGGTCAAGGAGGTGCATTTTCGGGGAGTCAGGAAGAGGCCATGGGGGAGATACGCCGCCGAGATCAGAGATCCCGGCAAGAAGAGCCGCGTTTGGCTGGGCACCTTCGACACGGCGGAGGAGGCGGCGCGTGCCTACGACGCCGCCGCTCGGGAGTTTCGCGGCCCCAAGGCCAAAACCAATTTCCCTCCTCCATCCGATAGTAACGTCAAGAACGCCAGCCCTAGCCAGAGTAGCACCGTCGAGTCCTCCAGCCGCGACCGCGATGTCGCCGCCGATTCCTCCCCGCTTGACCTCAACCTCGCCCCGGCCGCCGTATCCGCTGCCCGCTTCCCCTTCCAGCACCAGTTCCCCGTTTTCCCGGCGGCGGCGGCCAACCAGGTTTTGTACTTCGACGCTGTCATACGCGCCGGTTTGGGTGGCCCGCGTGGGTTTGGGTTCGGCTACAATCAGCATCCCGTTGCGGCGAGCGAGTTCCACGCGACGACGAGCGACTCCGACTCGTCCTCCGTGATCGATCTGAACCACAACGAAGGCGATGTGAAGGGGAGCGGTTCCAGGATTTTCGATCTCGACCTTAATAACCCTCCCCCACAGGAGATGGCCTGATCCGGAATCTGACACAGCCTTGAGTTTTGTTTTTTGTTTTTTCTTTGATTTTTAATTTTTGTTTTTCGGATTACGAATCTCTCTTTAGTTTTTTTATGAGTAGAGAAAATAGCAGCGTCCGATAACCTAAAATAACAGGAAAGGAAAGGAATAGTAGTATGTGAATAGGTAGGCGATATGATTGTCTGTATTTTTTGCGACAGAAGAAGAACCGAACCGTCGGTTTGATGCTGTTGTTTCTTAAATGAGGAAACGGTTATTATTATTTTGGTTTGGATTAGTGGTGAGTAGTATATTGTGTAAGGTGTAATGTTGTTGGTTAAATGAATTTAACAGCAAAGTTTTGGTTATGTTGATTGTGATGTTGTTTTAGAATTGTTGTTTGAGAATGGGAAAATGGATAGGGATGGGGAGTGGGAAAGAAAAGGTGTGGGTGAAGCGTACTTGGTAGCAGTGGTCGTTGTTGTGGCGTTGATTTATTGACCTGCCGCCACGTGACAGCTGGCCCCTGTTTCCTCTTGAAAAGTTTAAGGTCACACCACACGTGTCCCACTGCCACACTCATTCCTCCATATTGCAAAACCCATACCATTACCACTTTCTTCCCATCAAATTCTTTCCCCCTTTCTTTACATACGTCACACCACATAACGGATCCATTTTACGTTTCTTCCTCCTTACACATCCCAAACAACTATCTTTCCTCTTTCAATACCACAACCATATCTCCACTTTTTATTACTTTTAATCATATTTCTATCATTCCATTAACTATTTTAATAAACCAAATCAAATTCGTTAATATGGTTAGTAACTTTATTCACAATTGAGCTTATTTATATAAAAATAAATATTTCAAATTTGTTGAAACACAAACCACAGACAGGAAAGACAATTGTAATAACATGCAACTAGGAAAAAATATTCTGGAAATCCTGTGACAACTAATGCAATATCGACATTCTCTAAATAACTCGTGACAGGGAATAACTATGCATAATTTACACAACAATAACGTGACTACAAAATTCTGACCCACTTTGGGGTTTACACAGATACGCCCGTGCTTCATCGTCCAATGGCACAATACAAAAGAAGTTACGGTGGAATCTTCTATAATAGAACCCTGATGCAGTTCATTCAGAACACATACAATAAAACCCCATTCACATTAAATATTTTTTCCTTTTACAATATATGCTTGTTTTCATTTATTTTTGTAAAATATAAATAAAAATATTTTGTAAGTTTTACTGAATATTACTACATAAGGATACGTGTAGTTTTATGTGATTGGAATTATATAATATATTGCAACGGCACGTTGAAGTTTAAATATTTTGAATTCCTTTATTTGGTGGAAACTGAGCATGTGATTAGATGAGTTTGCGGCTGAAGGAATGATTAAACGTTAGTTGATTCCACAAAGGACGAAGGTTCCTTCAGAAAGCCACGCAGAAAAAGAAAGCAACCATAACGCGGTTAGATATATATATATATATATATATTCAATACGCAACCAATTCTTTAATGTGCGTCTGATACAAAAGAAATATGATTAACCCATGTATGGGGGAGGAGATGCATCTTTGTGATGTTTTGGTTCATTGAATCCCGTTTTATCATTCTCTATTTTCTTTCCTCTCTTCTCATCATAACCTTATCAAACTAATTATGCCAAAAGACAAATTGGCCTACCGTTATTTTGTTTGGACTTTGACAAAAGGAATAACATGAGTAACATCCTATGATTTACTATTTCCTAAGATGCATTCCACGTGGAAGGATGGTTATATTGTCGCCTTCATATTTTTAAGGATAAAATTAAAATAAAAACATCAATTTTCAAAATTAATAATATTTATTTTAAAGATGTTTTATTAAGTAATCTTCAGGGGGAACCATTCATATTTTGTATAAAAATAGATAAGGGAATTCCAAGTTATTTTGTCCTTTAACTCTGACTTAGAAAATTCGTTATGACATATTTGCTTAAACTAGGTGTCAATGGAGGGAATAAAATGGATTAAGCTTAATATAAAAAGGTAATCGAAATGAGAGAATAAAATGATGATGAGATGAAGGTTGTGTTGTAATAGAAAGAGATAGAGAGAAGAAAGACGTAAGCGTGGTTCACGATTGGTTTGGTAGAAACCAAACATTTCATTTGTTATTCCCATTTTAGCGTACCTTGCCCACCAACCACTCAAGTACTTCTACACTACACACACACTTTTCTTACTTCACTCTTCAATGTGGTCCTGTTCTTCACAATTCACATGTTGCAATCACCGCCCATATTTTCTACCATTTTTTTCATCTCCTTCTCTTCATTAAAAATTTCTCTCCATATTATTATTCTCTACTTTAACTACTTTGGACTTTGACTGATGCGTAATATGGGATTTTAAAATTACAATATCTAATTGATTATATGGTGAATTATTTTAATTATACGAGGTGCTTCTATTGACATTGGTTGGGTCAGGATGCAAAATTGATTGATTGAAGACTCTGAAAGGGTTCCACCAGTATGAATGAGGAATGCATTAAAAACAAATAAAAATAATTCACTTTATTTCTCTGCCTTTCCTTTGGAAAGCAAATTTTAAGAACGTGGCCGATGCATACTAGCCTTTCTGTTCAAAGATAATTAAATAAGATGAGATGAATATTTAATGGTTATGCAGACCTTCTTCCCATCCAAAAAACACTTTTTCATAAAGGAAAAGAAAAAACTCAGAATACAAAAAAGCTAAGCAATGAAAAATAATAGGAAAATTGTAATCAGAGAGAAAAGAAAATGCTGCTGAAGCCAAAAGTAATTTGGTTTAGTACATAGTTGATATTGGTGACTAAGAATAAAGCTTTCTCACCATACACGCGTTTCGGATTATGTGAACGCGATAATAGTCAAGAAAAATAAATGATGATGCAGATGAAAACTAGTGATTTGAAGAAAAAAACAGTTAAAAATAAGTTAATTTAAATGAATTGAAAGCTAATAATGAATTTGAATAAAAATGTGATTGATAGATATGATTGATAATTTTAAAAACATTTATATGTGTATTTTTTAAAAGGTTTAAATATCTTTGTTGTCCTCATTTTCGTAGTGTTTGTTGCGGATGGTCCTCATTTTGACAGAATGTTTTAAATGTTCCTCATTTTTACCGAATGTTTAAAATGGTCCTCATTTTCGCAATTCGTGTTTTATTTGGTCTTTTTCTAAAATGTCGTTTAAATCATTAACGAAGCATTGTACATGTGACACGGTTTGTATTAGGGTGTGTACAAGAAAGGACCAAATAAAACACGAATTGCGAAAATGATGACCATTTTAAACATTCGGTAAACATGAGGACCATTTTAAACATTCTGTCAAAATGAGGACCATCTGCAACAAACACTACCAAAATGAGGACCAAAAAGATATTTAAGCCTTTATAAAAATATTACTATTTTTTGTTATAAAAATATAATTGAGAAAATAAAAAAATGAAATATTACTTATTAATTTTCAATGAAAAGTAATATTGTTGAAGCTTTTTTGTTCATTTCACAATTCTTTTTTAAGAAACTTTTTCTATAAATCCTCACAAATAACATAAATCAAATGACCCAATTTTTCCAAATCATCTCAAAATCAATTTTCACAGATCGTTACCTATTGTGAATAACTCCTTAAAACAATTAAAAACCAGTTGTAAAAGAGGATATGCATAATTTATAAACTTAAAATTTGGCATCTAGAAACAATTTAAAAGAGGTCAAACTTTATTATTAAATTACAGATATAGATCGAAAAGGCAACTTCCATGTTGTACCCGGATTTTGATTTCAAAAATCTGTGCTAAACTAAAATATGTATTATAATTAATAAAAATCTATATTAGTCGGATCAAGATTGTAGTTGGAGAATAAAAAATTGATGAAAAATGGGTAATTGTTGGGAAGATTAGATAACTAGCAATGATTGATTCTCCTTAACACCAGGCTCAAGGAAAGGATTAGTGCTGCGCAGCTCTTTTTTCCGGATTGTAACATTTCATTAGTTGCATTGAATTAAAAGACAACATGTCAAATTAAAAATAAATTAATCAATGATTCATGCTCTGCTTTGTCGATTTGATATACGAAGATGCTGCTTTATTATGAGCAAGGATCGACAAGTGGAGGCAAATTATTCATGATTCTCTTTGTTTCCGTATTATAATAACTATGTATTTTGTACGTATTTTATACCCTCCATTAAAAATTTGTCTGATTATGAGTTAAAGACTGATTCTATTATACAAGTATTAATATGAGGTTGATCTCTTTTGATAAAATCTTTATGGATCACATTTGTTGAATTGGAGAATCGCGGAAGCTCAATACAATAATATGAACTTGAACTGCAGCGTATATATATAATTAAATAAAATTGATTTATGATAAAAAGTGTTGGTGATAAGTATGAAATTATTTAATTTGAATGGTAGTGTGGTTGTTGTGATAAAAAAATGAAAAGTAAATAGTGAATGATGGGCATGAAGAAGAAATAGATAATAAAATGATGAAAAGAATAGTGAATTGGATTGGGAATGGGAAGAAAGAGAAAAGGGTGCACGAATCAAGGTGACGTGTCGGACAGAGACAGACAGCTACGCCGGCGGGTCGGCAATTTTGGACAAAAAAAAAAGATGTTTGTGGGTGTGGGGCCCATTGCGGCTATTATCTTCTGCAGCGCTGGGGAACACTCACTCTCCCACAACCAAAAACGAAACACACATAGGTTAATCATATCACCCCAATCTAGAATAAATATTATAGATTCATGCGCTGCTTAAATAAGAGTTACTACCACTATCGTAGTCCATAATAGTAATGTCAAAATAATTACTACAATTGCAACCGCATAAGAAAAAACGACATGTTAAAAAATTGGTTAGGTGTGGGCGGCTGCTGTCCTTTATTTTATAATAATATTATTATTTTTTTGTTGGTGCTGATTATAATTTTAAATATTTTGTTGTGCATTGAGGTGACACCTTTTGTGGAAAGTGAAAAGAATAAATATCATAAACATATAAATATAAAGGCGGAGGCTACTTTCAATTCTCCTTCTCCTCAACTCGCATTCCACACTCTCCTTCTAAGCGCGTTCAACGTCAAAAACCAAATTTCGTGGTCTGAAAAGTAGTGGATTTGGAATATTTGACCATTCTACCCTGTCGTTTAGTACTGTAATTACAAAGGACGAGGTTTTTATCAATGTTCAATATTTTCAACAATTAAAACAGAAGTATGAGATAAAATACGTGAGGAGAAAGGAACAATAGTAACAAAATCAATTATGAGGAAAACCTCGTCCCAGAGATATATTTTAAAAAGAGAAAATTGTACAAGTCTTGAATAATTAGTCGATTGTTCATGTGGGTGTTCACAAGAGGTGAGTCACTGAAATTTGATCTAGAAGATTTTGAGTATCTAAATTCAAAATTGAAAGAAGAGACATGCACGTGGCTTGTGGTTCTGGTGTGGAGATGGAGAATGATGAGGCATTTTGGCTTCTATCAATAAAATAACACCAATACGCGGTGGAACCAATAATTACTCATTTTATATTCAAACTAAGATGAAAATAAAATATAAGTACTGAGGCTGCGTTTATGGAAGTTATGTGACTAATGCGAATGCAAGCATCATTAAAAATCAACACGTTTTCCACACCCTAGGTATTTGATTAACCAAGCATTTGACTCATCTATTTTCTGCAGAGAAAAACCTTTCACACGCTCAATTATGCAACTATTCCTTTGTCTTTCTCTCGCAGTAAGTACTGAGCCCAATTTTCTGAATCATAACAAGTTGAGGCAAAAAATTAAATAAGAGAAATTTCTTCTTTTTCTCTTCGTTTGGTGGTTTCATTTTTATATCTAAGTCTCCTATTAATTAATTCGAGATGAAAAAATTGAAAAAACTTTGCTGGTTTTATGTAATATAATTTAGACTTTAAAAACAAATCATTTCGTTATTCATGTGTGAAAAAACGTAATGAGCTCAAAAATGCTCTGCAGGATTACGAAATTTGTCTCACCAAATGACTGTGTAACCCTGTTATAGTGACGAAGCAAAATTGCAAGTTCTTAAAAATTAATGGTGAATGGAGCCCATAAACACGCCCCTATTTATGATTTGTTATTCGAATTTATAGTTTTCAATAAACTATTCTTTGATAGTTACTGTTTCTGATGATGATACTGTTATCATCATGTAAGTGATGACTTTCCTATTTATAAGACTTTGTCTCTACCTTCTGAAATTTTGAGCAATCTACTTATGAGATGGGTCATGGGTTATTATTACTATTGTGACTGGGAAGGAGTAGTTGTTTATAAAAACACTTAGAAGATGAATATTACTCTTGCTTTTTTTCTTTTGTATAATATAATATTGTAGCCCATGCTGGTGTGTCTTGTTGTAATCAAATGCAACTGTACAAAATTGTTGCCCCCCACCTGCTTGTGCTAAGTCTTCTGCAAAAATTTATTCTTTGCATGAATGAAGCACTGTTGCTATAGAGTGTGGTATTGTTGAAGGTGAATGGTTTTTTGCATATGAATTAAAAACTGTTTAATTGTATATGACAGTACAAAATGTTAGTGGGGCTGCTTTATATTTTACAATCATGATTTCCACTACGACCTGAAAGTGTGGCTTGACCGTTCGAGATATTGGAATGGAGGAGTGGTTTTGCGTTCCTTTTCTTCAACTTTCAGGTAACTTTTTTGTGCATTTGGTTTCACGAGTAAAGCCTAGAATCCAATAAAAAGAAATGGCCTAAAAAGGAGGAAGCAATGAAAATGGAGGAAGTGATTTAACAAAGATTTAATGATGAAGTAATTGACTTTATAAAAAAGCCAAATGATACTTCTTTACAGGACCTTTGAGGAATGTCTGTTCAGCTGCATGGCCATGGCCGAATGAGACAAAAACTAACACGATCTCCTACTGGCCCATCAAACAAACAACTTTTGAATTCAAAACACTACCTAAGAACAGAACTATGAATGGTCCCCGCTTTTCGTTTCAACTTCATTCAATGGTTGTGCTTCATCACATGAATCACGATAACGACCATAGTATATATCATGTCTATTAAAAAATTTAGCCGTCCATTATATAAAGTGTGAAAGGTAAGTATGGTTTTTCAAATATTTCATGCCCTATCAAATGAGTGGCTCTGGATTCTTTATGGACATAATAGTTTTTCACGTAGGTTGTATATTTAGGTAGGTAGAATATTATCTATCTAATGTCAAATCTTGTAATACATTAAACAACAAAAACTAATTAGGTGATTGATATTATTGTTTCTAAATGTTCCAAATGTTTGAAATACGTAACCTACTTGGTGAGTCTAGCTAGTAGGGGCTAGATGATTTTTAAAATGTCTTATTAAGTTCTAGAAAATTTATATTTAACCATATGTTTTGTCTATAAGAATTCATTTTTTTTCTCTTAATTTTTCTAAATATCAGAAGTTTCCATTTTATCCAAATAGGAAGTCGTGATATTAATTTAAGGACCCCTGAAGAAAAAAATGTGTAAGTATTAATAAATCCAGTGGAAAACAAAAACTATAAAAAAAAGATTGATATACTGATTAAACACTTCATCCTACTATGTTGCAAGTATGACTCATACAGAGAGAAATCCATACTTGACTCTTGCATTCCGAAAACCTGTCTCATGGACCATAATCAGGCATTCCGAAATCCATACTGATTAAATTAAATTGGTTAATTTTTATCTTTCTCTGTACTTGTTTTAGGAGTGTCTTAATCTAAAGATGACATGATGTATTGGATAAAAAAAAAAAATCGATAGAAAAAAAAACATTTAAAAATAAAAATGAAAGGTCCAATAAAAAAATAAAGTAGTTTTAAAGAGAAAACCTGAATTAAACCTATCATATAATGTGAAAGGTATATTGTTAACATCTAGAATAAAGAAGAAACTATGACATAAAATAGCTAGACAAACTTTCTTAAAATTAAATGTTATTACTGGTATGATCAAGATTTGTGCAACTTAGGAAAGTGACAAATGTTGGACATCTAAAGTAATTTACGATGAGAAGAAAAGAGGAAATTAGTTGAATAGCTTAATGAGCCCAAACAAAGTGGACCCAGCTGTTTAACAGTCCTAGTTGTTCACAAATTTGACTAGGTGGTTTTGTTTAGAAGTCCAAGTAAACTGAAGGGAAAGAATTAGGTATACTTAAGGTTGCAATAATAATTAAGGGTGAGTGTGACGTGTACACATGAATGTCATTTAAATCGTAAAGAAATAGATGGGTATAGAATCTAAGAAAAATTTGGTGTACGCGTAAAAGCAGATAGTGTGTTCTTGACTTTCTTTTGTTATGAATTCCACATTTTGGTTCATGGGTCCTACAGATCTCTGCGTGGGATTGCCTTCATCCAACAATATCTTTAATTAACAACTCTTTACACCAAATATTATAAACCTATTCTAATTTATACTAACACTTTCATGTTAATATCATTTACAGAACTTTATTTTAGTTTGTAAAATGATAATAATAATAAATATTAAAAAAAATAGATGAATACCAAGAGAATTTTAATAAAATATAAAATAATAATAGTGAAAGAAAACAAAGAAGAACATCTCGATCTAGTCTCTTCTGCAGGCCCTACTGTCCAAGGGGACTTCAAACTTTTCAGACTAGTTCATGTGTAAACGTATTGAATGCAATTTCCCTTCTTCCATAATTAATTTTATCTTATTCAAAACTATGTGTATCCCCTTATTACAAGGGTGTCAAATATTTGATCACATCTATAATATCTTCAGATTGGGACTGGATTGTTTGAAAATTTTCTATCTTTCTTTCACAAGATGGAAATAAGATTCAACGTCATTAATCCATGATTATTTTATATAAGAAATTAAAATATATTTTAATCTAAAATTTGAAGATAATAAGTTTGGTAAGTTTTTTCTTTTGTATATAATTATAAGAAAATTTCTAGATAATAATTATTTTTAAAAACAAAAAATTATTATGACTAATTGAAATATTAATTTAAAAATTAAAATTATTAATAACTAAAATAATAAATTGAGTTCTACAGTGATCATTATACTGAATTGGTTGCTGTATTAGTCATTAATATTAATTAATAAAAAAGTATGCTCTTTGATTCCTGTATTAAATATGATAATTGTGATATTTTGGTCACAATTGTGATTTTTGTCAAATTTTTTATAATTGTGATATTTGAGTTAATACATTACTGAGTAAAAAAATGAACTAAATAATTTTGTTCTGCTTAAGCTAATGAATCTGGCAGAAACACTCAAATGATTTTCTCTTTTCTCTTCCTTGTATATAGGGTAAAAAACTGTATATATCATTCACTTCGGAAAAATATTACTACAAATGATATTAAAATATATTTTATTTTTCCTTTCAAATATTAGAAAAATCAAATTAACAATTTGTTCAATGTCAAATGTGTATTCATGCAAAAAAGAACAAATACCCATGATTATAATTATTTTAAAATTATGTAGGAGCAAGGTAATATTTCATCGTACATGTAATATGTGAAAAAAAAAATTGTGATGAATGAGACGAATATTCAGAAAAGAAAAATGAAGAAAAACGACAAATAAATGTTTGGTCTAAGCCTGGGCTCCCACCTTCGATATATTGATGGATGAGGGATCCGCGCGGTCAACAACCAAACTCCACTATGATAATCGTGACATAACATGTCCACATGTTGCATGACGTGTGAATACATAATGATACATGCATAGCATGAAATGTGAACAGGTCTTGCCTTTTTATTCTTCCTTTCTAACATCTATTAAGTGGTTAATTAATTAATTAATTAATAAAAAAAATGAATGAGTGGTGTTAAAAATGACATCGGTGCGCCGCCGCAGTCAATGGAGAGTATACGGCGGCACCACAGAGAGGACAAAAGATAGCAATAGCGAAAATGACAAACAGAAAGGGAAGAGGAAGTAGTGGGGAGAAAGACCAAAGAAAAGACCCTATTACGTTTTGGTGTCTGTGGTGGTGTGTTTTTGCGTAAAGGAAAGAGAACAAAACGCGATGTGTTGTGTTGCGTGTGACATTGTAAGAGAGAGCAGCGTGACGTGTGCGGTGCCGACAGATTCGGTGGTGATGGGGCTTCTCACCAGAAACACGCCACGTTTTCCTCTCTCACTATGTGGGTCCCACAGTGCACCGCCCCATAATAATAATAATAAAAAAACATAGTAAGAGGAAAAAAAGGGACCACATGGAAGAGAGAGAGAGTTGTGTTGTGTTGGTGTGAAATGACGGCCGGCTGGGCGCAGGTGGAGCAGCTTCAGAGCTGTGTGCTCTGCTTCCTCATGACGTTTTTTTTTCTTCTATTTTATCTCTCACTATTACCAATAAAATATTAAGAAAAACTTAAAATAGTAGTATATGAATGATAATTTAATATTAATAGGGTGATAAAGAGAAGTAATTATTATAGTAATGGGTGTTGAAGAATAGTGGGGGGTGTTGCGTGTGGGGATGGTGGGGTATTGCACTTTTGCAGTCTTGAGTCTTTTTGTCACTCAACTGTGTGCTCATAATAGTTTTCTGACAACTGGGTTTCAATAGGTCACATTCTCTCCATAATAATATCACTGCTTCACCTCACAAAAACCCAAGCTAACCCCTCTTCCCCCTCTCATAATAATATCACTTTCACCTAATTTTCTTTTTCTTTCACATTTTTTTATTACAATCTTTCTTCTTTTTTTTTTTTTTTTC
>Ga0209589_1011017_pt1 | contig 12938 bp, 6 predicted proteins | sample CowpeawhiteBW_FD_187525 | JGI IMG/M metagenome (GOLD analysis project Ga0209589, IMG submission 187525) | Root nodule microbial communities of legume samples collected from California USA - Cow pea white BW (SPAdes) (version 2) | ecosystem: Host-associated > Plants > Roots > Nodule | place: USA...
TTTTTCTTTCATTTTTGTATGTTGTGAGACTTGATAGTATTTTAACGAGATTTCATTTGAGAATCTATTCAAATATTTATTTAAATTATATTTTTCTTTCATTATCAAAATCTGTTAAAATATTGAAGTTTCACTGTTTTTTAATTTGAATTTCCTATAATTTTTTTTCTTATGATCTTTGGAATTACGACTAGTGGGATTCCTCTATGATTCACAAGGTTTCTAAAATATATGATTTTCTTTTTCTTTTTAATTTTTGTATGTTGTGTGTGTAGACTTGATAATAATGTCGAAGTTTCTTTATTTAAAGAAGATATTTTTTCCTTCAAATAGTTATATGTGATTATAGATTTGTTACTACAAGTTCGAGCATTGTTTGTAACCATTATTTTTCACTTTGTTGTTGTTGTTGTAAGGATTTGTAGGTTTGACACCGCTTTATTGGTAGTATTATGAATATGTTATATTTAACACTCAAGAGAAACTTAATTTCCACAAAATTATGCAGAAAAATTTAGAATAATAGAAAATTAATTTGAGGATTGAACTGGTATTTGTTTTAATTTTTGAAAGTTTGTAATACATTCAAAAACATTTTAAAGATGAAAAAAAAAAACTCTATATCAATGCAAGAAGGATAACGAAGATGCAGAACTTGCATTCGAAGTTGCCTGATGATGGACAAAGATGATTTTAAATAGATTTTTTTAAAATTAAAATCTATGTTTTTATATTTTAACCTAACCTATTTAATTTGATTTGGATGGGATATTTTTCAGATTTTGAAAATTCAAAATTAAAGTGCATTTAAGTCAAGTCAAGACGACCCAAGACCAAATCAAGCAACGTCAGATTAGATTGAAGGGTTGAGTCAAGTCAACTTAGACTAAAGGTCAAGTTGAATTGGCTTAAGTTGAAAAATCGAGCTCAACGATTCAAGTCAAAGGGTCAACTCGAGTCGATTCGAGTCAAAGTATTGAGACAAATCAATCGAGGTTGAAAGTCGAGCTTAGTCGGTCAGTGTCAAAAGTTGAGCAGAGTTGACTTCAAGTTAAAGGTCGAGTCGGGTTCGTCCCAACTGATAGTTGAAACGAATTGACCCAATATGAAGGTCGAGATGAGTTGACCCGGGTCAAAGGTCGAGATGAGTTGACCCGGGTCAAAGGTCGAGTAGAGTGGGCTCTGGTTAAAGGTCTAGTAAAGTCAACATGGATTGAAGGTCGTTGAGTTGACTTGAGCTGAAGGCCTAATTGAGTAGATCCTAGTCGAAGGGTGAGCTTAGTCAATCATGACTAGAGGTCAAGTCAAGCTTTCTAAGGTCGAAGGTCGAGCTTAGTTATCCTGGATCGAAAGTTGAGTCAAGTTGTCTCGAACTGAAGATTGAGTTGAGTCTTCTTGAATCAAAGGTTGAGCTGAGTTGTCATATCTAGTCGGCTGAGGCTGGACATCGGGACGAGTATATTAGATCAATCTCATTAAATTTAATCTAATTAATAAATTGATTGCAATCTAGATTTAATGAAATTTGAATTGGATTAAAAAAAATCCAACTTTATTTAATCTAGTTAAAATACATTGGGATTATAAATTGAATCTATTTATTATATTTAGATTGGATCTAAATTGAATTTTAAAAATGCTGGGTGGTTGGGTAAAATATAAAAACATGATAAAAGCTGAAAAAGAATGAAGAATAAAAAATTAGTTAAAAATATTTAAAAGTAATTGCATAAATATTAATCATGAATTTTATCAGGTTAAAACGAGCAACAAGAACAATTATAATAATCTAAAGTTGATAAAATTCAATTTGTTTTATGATAAATTGGTATAGTTAGTGGATGTTAAAAGTCTTGTCACAGTTGCCCAAGTTAAAAGTCGAGTAAAGTCGACTTGGGTCTAGTAGAGTCAGTATGGATTGAAACTCGGGTTGAAGGCTTAATCGAGTAGGTCCTAGTCAAAGGATGAACTTAGTCGATCGTGTTGGAAAAACTCCAAGTGTGAGTCAAAGTCTCACATTGGGTAGAAAAGACAAAGTTAAACACTATATACGATTAAAGGTCCATAACCCTATTATTGAAAACCCTCAATCAAGGGTTTTCTGTTAGGGTTTTATGTTTGATGTTAGTTAGGTTTTCTGTTTACTGTTAGATGATTAGTTAGGGTTTCTGTTTACCCTTTTTTCCTTCTTATGGAGACTATTTAAATAGATCTCCTCCTTTGTACAGATAATGAAGAAACACACAGAATAATAAAAGATCAGTCTTGGTTACTTACCTTCAAGCTCTCTTCTCTTCTTGATTTCTTCTTCTTCTCGCACTTTCTCTTCTTTCTCCATGCTGTTTCTCTGAAGCATCATCGCCATGCCAGCTCGCTCTGTATCAGGAGGTCGTGGGTTTGAAACCCTCGAGGCTAGGTTTGGGCCGCAATATGGTATCAGAGCAGGTTCATAGCCTGCTCTGTTTCCGTTTGCGCACTCTATCTCCTAATTCTATCAATCTGCGGATTACAAGATTGAATCTTGCAGCATGGAAGACAAAATCAACAATCAGGAATTCAAGGAAGAAAAATCAATGCAGCAGATGGAAAGATTGGATCTTGACCAATCTTTAATTCCCACAAGCCCCTATTATATTCATCCTGGGGAGAATCCAGGACAGGTCCTCACTACACCTTCTCTGAATGAAACCAATTATAATTCCTGGAGCAGGAATATGAGAAGAGCCCTTTTGTCCAAAAATAAGTTGAAGTTCGTGGATGGCAGCATCAAGACCCCTACCAGAGATGATCCTCTATATGAAACTTGGGAGAGAGCAAATGTTATGGTTCTCTCTTGGATTATTAGAACACTCTCACCTCAGATTGCTGAGAGTGTTATTTACATAGAATCTGCAAGAGATTTGTGGAATGACTTGAAAGAAAGGTTCTCTAAGGGGGACTACTTCAGAATTTCTGATCTTCTCCAAGAAATACATTCTGCCAAGCAAGGGGAGAGAAACATCACCCAATTCTTTACAGATATAAAAACTGTCTGGGAGGAATTGGAATTCCTACGCCCTGATCCAAATTGCGTTTGTGGTAAATCTTTCGACTGCAACCTTTCCAAGATTTTCATAAAACAGAGAGAGGTTGAGTATGTGATCTGCTTTCTAAAGGGTCTGAATGACAGCTACAATACAGTGAAAACTCAAATCCTGCTCTTAGATCCCCTTCCCAATATAAACAAAGTCTACTCTCTCATTATGCAACAAGAAAAACAGAATAATGGTGCTACCAGCCTAGGGACTGAAGGAAAAGCTTTCGTTAACGCCGCTGAAAGACATGGAAAGTCTCAAGATCAAAGCAATTGGAGAGGTCAAGGAAGAGGCATCATGCCCCAGTCTCAAGGAAGGGGAAGGGGAAGAAATCCTAACTGTGGCAAGCAGTGTTCTTACTGCAATAAGATGAACCATACTGTTGAAGAATGTTATTCTAAGCATGGGTACCCACCTTGGTACAAACAAAAGAATGATGGCAGCAATAATACTCTGGAAAGAGCAGTCAAGAAAAAAGGGAACAACAGGTTTGTAATCTCAATATGAAGGAAGATTCTGCTGACAAACAACCAATGAGAGATGAATCTGTCAAGGGATTCACAGTAGAGCAGATGCTGAAACTTCTAAGACTCCTTGATGACTCTGAGGGTACTGGACACAACATCAATCACGTACAAAAGTATGATAATGACTCAAACAGGAATCCACAAGGTAACAATCTTTGGATTCTTGACACAGGTGCAACAGACCATGTTGCACACAGTAAAAATTGCTTCACTTCCTTTTTCAAAATAAAGCCTGTGAAGATAAAATTGCCTAATAATAATGATGTCACTGCCTATTTTGCTGGAACAGTTCAATTTTGTGATAATCTAATTCTTTTTAATGTCCTATATGTTCCTGAATTTCATTTCAATTTAATTTCAGTTCAAACCTTAATCAAAGATTTGAACTGTAAACTAATTTTTTCTTCTGAGTGCTGCCAGATACATGACATTATTACATCATAGATGATTGGGCAAGCTAATCTCAGTCAGGGTCTCTACTATCTTGATATTATTCCTGTCACCAAGATTACTGATTTTTTTCCTAATATTGTCCTTAATTGCTCTAAAGTTGATATAGATACTTGGCACTATAGACTTGGACATCCTGCCCGTAGAATCACTGAGCAAATCTGTAAAAATTTTCCTTACATTCAATCTAAAGGTTCTGATGTTTATGATACATGCCATCTTTCCAAACAGCATAAATTGCCTTTCTATAAAAGCGATACTGTTTCTAATGCTTGTTTTGATCTTATTCATCTTGATATATGGGGCCCACATCCATTCCCTCTGTTCATGGTCATAAATATTTCTTAACCGTGGTTGATGACCACTCTAGAAACACATGGATCTTCCTTATGCATTCTAAATCTGAAACTAGAAAACATATCCAGAATTTTATAATCCATGTTAAAAATTAGTTTGATAAGACTATTAAATCTTTTAGAACTAATAATGGTCCAAAATTTAATTGTGTTGATATGTACAATGCTTATGGGATAAATCATCAAAGAAGTTGTGTTGAAACTCCCCAACAAAACTCTGTTGTGGAACGAAAACACCAACACATTCTCAACATTACTCGATGTCTTTTATTTCAATCTAATTTGCCTAAAGCCTATTGGTGCTATGCTGTAAATCATGTTGTTCATATTATTAATAGATTGCCCACTACTGTTTTAAGTAATGTTTGTCCATATCAGATTTTGTATAAAAAGCCTCCCACTTACCTCAACCTTAAAGTTTTTGGAACTCTGTGTTTTGCTAGTACCCTTGAATGTAATAGAGCTAAACTTGATCCTAGAGCTAGAAAATGCGTGTTTTTGGGTTTTAAAACAGGTATTAAAGGCTATGTTCTCCTTGACACCTCAAGCAGAGAGATTTTTATATCTAGAAATGTGATATTCTATGAGAATATTTTCCCTTACAAGGCTGTTAATCAGCACATCCAGTCCACTGACAGTAAAGATCATGACCTAAATTTCCTATTTGATGACATTGACAACTATCCCAAAGACACCAGAGTTGATAATCAGACTCTTCCCAGAACTGACACTGCTGATTCAGAAACAGAATCCATTCCAGACACAACTAGTGATGATTCTACTAGCCATTATGACATCAATCTCCCACACAACAATGATCAGGAATATGAAAATGTGGTTTTGCGAAGGTCAGAAAGACAGAGGAAACCACCCACCTATTTGAAGGATTACTTACACCAGGTGAACAATTCCATGAACCCCAAGCATTTCATTCATAATAAATTTGTTCATAAAGCTAATTATCCTATTACTTCTGTCCTTTCTTACAAATCTTTGTCAAAAGAACACCTTAAATATACTCTAGCTATAACTTCTACACATGAACCACATACATACACAGAAGCTTGCCAAGATGTCAAATGGATTGATGTTATTCATAAAGAAATAAAAGCTCTAGAGGACAATAAAACCTGGTATTTTACTGATCTACCTAAAGGAAAGAAACCTATAGGATGTAAATGGATTTTTAAAATCAAATATAAATCTGATGGGACTATTGAAAGGCACAAGGCTAGGCTTGTAGCTTTAGGGTATACTCAATTAGAGGGGATTGACTTCATTGATACCTTTTCCCCTGTTGCTAAACTTACCACTATGCGTCTGTTATTAGCCATTGCAGCCGCCAAAAACTGGTATTTGCACCAACTTGATGTGGATAATGCCTTCTTACATGGCAACCTTGATGAGGAGGTTTACATGAATCCACCCCCTGAGCTTCAAGTTCCTAAACCAGGACAGGTTTGCAGGTTAACTAAATCCCTATATGGCCTGAAACAAGCCAACCGTCAATGGTTTGCTAGACTATCCTCCTTTCTTATTTCTGCTGGTTTTTTTCAATCCCAATCTGACCATTCTCTTTTTACTAAAGCAAAATCAGACACTTTCACTGTTCTCCTTGTGTATGTAGACGATGTAATCTTGGCAGGTAACTCCTTGAATGAAATTGATAAAATAAAGGCCTCCCTACATGAAGCCTTCAGAATTAAGGATTTGGGAAGCCTGAAATACTTCCTAGGCTTTGAAGTGGCTAGATCTACCAAAGGAATACACTTATGCCAAAGAAAATATGCTCTGGACATCCTATCTGAGACTGGAATGCTGGATTGCAAACCATGCCAGACTCCTCTCATGAACAACACTAAAGATCTTTTTGACAAAGCTGCTGATCCTGTCAATGACCCTGAATTCTATAGATGTCTGATAGGGAAGTTGCTTTATCTTACTAACTCAAGACCTGATATTTGTTATTCAGTACACTTACTTAGCCAATTTGTGTAGGCACCTACCATCCATCACCAACAAGCAGCCCAACACATCCTTAGATATCTAAAAACCAGTTCTGCCAATGGCCTTTTCTTTGTTGCCACTAATGACATGCAAATCAAGGCTTTCAGCGACTCTGACTGGGCCACCTGTCCACCTGTCCAGACACAAGACGCAGTGTTACTGGTTACTGCGTGTTCCTGGGGAACTCCTTGATTTCTTGGAAATCAAAAAAGCAAAGCACTGTATCCAGATCCTCTTCAGAGGTCGAATACCGAGCCTTGGCCACTACCACTTGTGAAATACAGTGGCTCAGCTACCTTCTCCACGACTTCCATGTTCAACACACTGACCAAGCTGTACTCTATTGCGACAGCCAGTCTGCCAGACAAATAGCTCACAATCCTACTTTCCATGAGCACACAAAACATATTGATCTTGATTGCCATGTCGTCCGCGAAAAACTCCAGAAGAAACTCTTCCACTTGCTGCCGATTCGCTCCGATGATCAACTCGCTGATATTTTCACAAAAGCTTTCCATCGAACCTCTTTTAAAACCATTCTTCCCAAGCTTGGACTGATGGACATACATCATCCAGCTTGAGGGGAGGGTATTGAAAACCCTCGACCAAGGGTTTTCTGTTAGGGTTTTATGTTTGATGTTAGTTAGGTTTTCTGTTTACTGTTAGATGATTAGTTAGGGTTTCTGTTTACCCTTTTTTCCTTCTTACGGAGACTATTTAAATAGATCTCCTCCTTTGTACAGATAATGAAGAAACACACAGAATAATAAAAGATCAGTCTTGGTTACTTACCTTCAAGCTCTCTTCTCTTCTTGATTTCTTCTTCTTCTCGCGCTTTCTCTTCTTTCTCCATGTTGTTTCTCTGAAGCATCGTCGCCATGCCAACTCGCTCTGTATCAGGAGGTCGTGGGTTTGAAACCCTCGAGGCTAGGTTTGGGCCACAATATTGTCTTAAAGTTTTTGGTTAGAAGTGGTGTCAAATGTCTTGTATGTGTAAGACTAATGTCATATATATAAAATCGTTATTATTAGATATTAAAAGAATAATCAGCAGGAATAAACTCAATTTTAATAAAAGGAAAGTATAAGAGAAATTGTGTATAGAATTATTACAAATAAAATTGCACCAGTTATATTAAAAACACAAAATAGGTTAAAAGATAGGACGAGGAGGGAGTCAATTTTGTTCCAATATGAGTTTACAATTGTTGTTGAACTTCACATTTTGGAGGGTGGTAGCCAATTGTTGGGAGGGTCCCACAATATGCACAAGTTGCAAGGTCCTCAACGACCAAAGTTGTTGGGGAAGCTCAAACAAATTAGGACAATCTTTAATGTGCAAATGTTGAAGACAAGGCATTGCACCTTCTTCTAATTTCCATGACTTTATTTGATCCAATCCTCTCATATGAAAGACTTGAAGTTTAGGAAATTCTCCCTTGCCAACATCAATATTACGCAGTACACCAAAGTGTTCTAACAGTTTCAAAATTTGAAGGTTGGGAAGTTGACTTAGTGTCTTCATCAAAGGGCTTGCATCCCCCTCTATCGATTCAAAGGTTATCTTGGTAAGTTTTGATGGAAACGCATTGGTGTCTGATGGAAGACGTCCTGCGTTAAATGCTTTTAGAGTAAAATGGCTTATGTTGACTACACTAGAAAGTGAAATTACCTCACCAAAACTATGAAATACTGGCCCCCTAGGTCTTAAACCTAATTTTACCAACCTAGGAAATATGCCACTCTTGAACAAGGAAATAATTTCTGAAACCCCATGGAACAACTGAAGGGTTCGGAGATTCTCAACTATAGTTCCGTTAGGCAACATAGGTAAAACATCTCCCCGTTCTAAGTGAAGATGTCTCAGTCGTTTCAGCTTCCAAATTTCACTGGACACTGTCTTTGCATAGATTACAAATAGTGTTTCTAAATTCGAAAGGTTGCATATGCATGCAGGAACACTGATGACACATATTTTCAAGTATCTTATATGGATCATCCTCTTGTAATGGTGGGAAAAGGAAACATAGTATGCTGGATGAAAACTACCAATAACTCGGGCTAACATTAACCTTTTCACAAAATCATTCACAGACTTACCTAGGTCAGTAAAAATGATCACAGAGCGAGTGCTTGACATTGATTTTTGAAATGACACAGCAGAGATATTAGACTGCGGTTGGCACTGCAGGGACAACCTACGAGGATTGGTATCGCTCAATGTGTCGATATTGGACGTTTTCCAAACCTGTAGAAACTTGCTGGATTCGCTCTCTGATATGCAGAGATCACGGAGAAGATCATGAAGCTGACATATCTTGACACCCCCATCAGTCCTCCTACGAGTCACTTGCACTAAGCTTCGATCCACAAGTTCATCCAAGTAAAAGTCAGCTACAACTTCAGGCTCTGCGTCTTCATGCGGTTTCACGAACCCTTCTGCTACCCACAGTCGGATCATTTTTCTTGCATTGATCTCATAATCTTCAGGATACATTCCAAAATATAAAAAACAAGGCTTTAGTCTTAGAGGCAAGTTGTCGTAACTCAACCTCAATATATCCATCACCTCACTCTTATCCTCAGTAGGATGCCATCTCATTTCCTTCATTCTCGACCACTCTCTTTCTGACTTCTCCTTCATCGCATACACCCCACCTAACACCACAATCGCAAGTGGTAAACCCCCACAACTTTTCGCAATGGATCTACCCAAAAGCTCTAAATCAGAGGGGCACTCTTCACCTCTAAACACCTTTTTACAAAATAGTTCCCAACTTTGATCTTCGGCCAGGAACGGAAGATCGTATGGAGAAGTGGTTCCTGAATAGCGTGCAACATCCTTGTTACGACTTGTGATCAATATTCTGCTACCTCTTTTCTCATCTGGAAAGGCTCCTTTTATGTCATCCCATACCCGGGTTTCCCAGATATCATCGAGCACTACCAGATATTTCTTCCCCTTCAACCCTTTGGCTACCTCCTTCTTCAGATCCTCCTCGCTTAAATTTTCCGATGCAGAAAGATTCAAACTCCTGAGAAGACTTAGAAAAAGCTCCTTGGGTCTGTAATCGTTAGACACATTACCCCATGCACGACAAGGAAATAACTTCTTTACATTGTCCTTGTTAAAGATCTTACGAGCAAGAGTGGTTTTACCCAGTCCTCCCATTCCTAATATAGAAGCAACATTAAGACGCACATCATCTTTCTTGAGTTGTTCAATCACAATGTTGGAGTCATTCACTAAGCCCACTACATCTTCTTCCTCCACATTAATCCTCCTCTTGCGGCGCCATTCTGTTGTAACTGCTTCTTCGCTTTGGAACTCACCTTCTTTGACGCCATACCTCTCCTTGTTTTTATAGATCTCATCGATACGACTCTTGATCTCCTCTATCTCAGCATCGATTTCATGGGGCATAATGAGTTTTTCTTTGAGGTGGAATAATCGACACAGTTTGTTTCTACGTTTGTGTTTGGCGATGTTGAGAATGTATGTGTCCACCACATCTTCTGCTCTGTAGGCGACATCTCTTATTTGGGTCACCACTTCTTTCACCATTGCGTCTTTGTACTTCCCCTCTGAGCTCCTCAAGAAGATATCCATCAACTTCAAGTCATTATGCAAGGACTTAACTTTTCCTTCCACACCAGAAAGAAGCTTTATTTCACTGACAAGTAGTTGTGACAAGTTCTGCACCAGGAAGCTAACAACACTTTCTGCCATTTTTATTATATCTGTATCCAATTATATGAGCATAGTAGTTGTTAACATTTATAAAATCATTCTTATTGTCAATTATTGTACATGCAAAATTTAACATATAGAGAAAAGAAGACGAAAAATGTGATGTCAGCAAAATTCTTGATATTACTATGTGTCAAGACTTATTTGAAAACTTGATTTTTCCTTCTTTTTTTTTTGTTTAGAGAACTATATTATACTGAATTTACAAAACTTAAATAGAAAGGTTAATTAATAACGGAATAAAAAGTTAACATCTAATTAACAAATTATAAACTATTTAAATTAATTGTTACTTGAAACATGAGAAAAAAACTTGAACAAACGCCATATTATTATATATTTCAATAAGTTTAATCATTATGTTGTGTATGTTGGTTTTATACAATAGCAGAAAATTATAATATATATATATATATATATATATATTATAGTACTACTACTTACAAAATTTTAATATTTATATTCATTTGAATTAGTTTATCTGTTATATTTATAACGATATTCTAATGACTATTACATAACTTTTTCAAAATAGGATTTTATACACAAAAATTTACCTATATGCTATTATTACAATCAATCAAACATCTTAGCAATAGTTAAAATTAGCAACCTAAATAAGCAGCAGAACCAAAATCAAAAAGAAAAAGCTACTTAAATTGTCATATTCAGTAGTCCAAAAGGTATAATTTATCTCTTGTTTTACTCTTCTTAGTACCGAACAAAATTCTAAAGCTCCCTTACCACATCACAATTTGTTTAAAACTGTTTTCCACAATGTTCTAGTGCATATCATATAAGAATCTTAATTGCAGGTGATAATTTTTTCTACTATGCCTACTTTTAGTTTCACTCACATATATCTAAATCTATAACTCTCTACAATGCAATTCATTACTTAGCAGTTGATGTTTTCACATTTCTGAAAAATACTATTTTAGTTGTGCACAGAATATCATATAGAATATGAAAGAAAAGAAGCTAAAACAAATGAAATAACACTCAACTTACCTCTTAATCAGTTATAGTCCTCCACTTCTACCTTCCTCTTCACATCTTCTGCATAATCTGCTTTCTCTGCCTCCACAATATATCAACACTTTACCTCCTTTCACAATTCAAGTAAGATATTAGGGTTACAAGATTCAAAATCACTATGAACATAAATATGTCATACCTACCAACCCTAAAATTCGTTTTCTTCTACCAAGCTTTCAAACTCCATATCCCTCCAAAGATTCGAATGTTATGGATGTACCTAAAAAATATACGATATAATAATAATCATGCTTCAAACTCACAATGCGTTTAAAAGTTTGACAAGAACACATACAAGTTGAGCAAACGTAAACCTCATTTCAAACCTGATTTCCACTTCTCGTGTTTTTACGTGTTAAAACGGAAAATGTGGACAAAATTAATGCAGAAGAGTTTAGATAACTGAGGAACAAACATATATAATGTGGATGTAGAGACTTGGATTTTCCAAAACTCAAATCTACCGAATATATATAGAGAAGGAATTGATTCTTACTTGTAGAGGAGAAAGTCCACAACTTTAAATTTAAATGCTTATATATTACGTTAAGGAAATGACTTAATAATTAGGTTATTCCTTTTTACATCTCGCAAATAACTTTAGGGAATCATTAGACTTTATTTAATTGGATATTTAAAAAAATGAATTTAGTTTAATTTTGGATTTAAATGTGATTAAATTCATATATAGTTAATTTATATAATATTATTCTTATTCTTAATTAAATATATATTGTCATTTAATTTAGCTATCAAGGAAATGAAGTAAGTATTATTTTTTATCTTTTCCTTTCTAACTCATCAATGATATTTATTTCTTCAATCTTATTCAACTTATTCAACTCACTCATTTCATTTTCATTATATAACGATTATTACAAGAGAAAAGCAAATTGAGGGCAAAAGGGAATAAAGTGATATTTAGACTTGTAATGGAAGTTAAGGATATAGAGTATTTATTTACACAGGGAAAAAAGAGAACATGGTGGGAAAGGATATATCTTAGAGGAGAGATAGGAAAAAGAATAAACTTATGGGAAGATGTATATGTTGGTTTGATAATTGTCTCCTATTATATGCAAATTCTAATTATTAGATGATCACAATTAGGGAGTTCACATTAATTAGTGTAAAATTAATCTTTCACACCACATTCAAGAAAAATTATGAAAAATAAAAGGCGGTAATAATTTAGTAAATATGTTAAATTTATTTATGTTGAACTATTTGGAACCTAATTAGACATTTACATTGACCTGATTCTAAGTTTAACGTAAAAGTAGGTATGTACGTCAAGTTATACGTGAGTTTGATCTGCATTAAATATCTACGTGAGTTTCAAAAGTCTTGTCACAGTTCTTCAATCTTAGATTATTGATGTAGGATTCCAATCTCCCTTTGTATTTGCTGATGCTGACAATCTTCTCAAACGGTCAACTCACTCGTTTCATTTTCAGGAAAGTTATAAAAGTTGTATGATATGAAAGAAAAAAAGTTGATCAGTGAGTTAAACATAAAAATACAAAATAATGACCACGTCATTCACTTCACCACAAAAATTAAAAAAAAAATGTTCAAATTGGTAAGATAGTTTGAAAGGTTTAAATCATGTTTTATTTGAAATAATTTAGTTGATACAAATTTTTACATAATAAAAATGTTGGATGAGATTAATTGATTTTTTTTTTCTTTTTTTCCCCTTGGTATATATTACTCTTTTTCACAATTTTTTTTT
>Ga0209589_1011018_pt1 | contig 12938 bp, 12 predicted proteins | sample CowpeawhiteBW_FD_187525 | JGI IMG/M metagenome (GOLD analysis project Ga0209589, IMG submission 187525) | Root nodule microbial communities of legume samples collected from California USA - Cow pea white BW (SPAdes) (version 2) | ecosystem: Host-associated > Plants > Roots > Nodule | place: USA...
ATTTGAAAACTGGGCTGCCTTATATGCTTCGGTTCATTTGTAACCGAGGCCTAAAGCCCCCTTTATTGCCTCGGTCCTTAAAGACCCGAGGCCAAAAGCCTGACGAAATTGCAAAAATGCCACCGCCTCCTTATAGGCTTCGGTTCAGCTGTAACCGAGGCCTATAAGGCGAAGTAAAATGTCAAATCTGCACTAGTGATAATGAGCGAAGATTCGGAGTATGACGTAACTTCACATAATTATCCAAAAGTACTCCGAGGAAACCGAGGCACACAAAGATGCCACTACAAAACCAATTGCAAGAATTTATAGTAAACGCTTAATACTAAAAAACAAGGTAATACATGGCCCATGGCCCTAAATAAAACTCAGAGAAACGGAGACCATCCCAAGGGAGCTAAGCAGCAGAGTCATCCCTTACCTGTTGACCTCGAGTACCTCTCGCATCTGCTCACATCAATAAATTGATGATCATCGTAAAAGGAGAAAGACCACACACAAAGCAATCAAACAAGCAAAAGGGTAAGCTAGAGTAGAAAACAGTTGATCATAAAATTACATGCAATTTCACAGTCCAATATGCATAAGCCAACCAAACATGTTATGACTTGTAAACAATACACTAAGAAGACTCAAACACGACCCATCCAGATACATATAATCAGTCGGATTCAGCTGATGCTTGCACTTGTGGTGGACATTCCCTGCTCTACCGAGCTACTCTCCCCCGAGCTAAGTGTTACAATGTCTCAACCCCCACACACAAGGTTATCTTTTAATGAGTTTCAGGCCTCCAAATACTCTCACCACTAAAGTCAGTACGCTCTATGTGAGACTAACTAACTCTTTAGAGTGTCAGGATGCAACCTTACCTTGAATCCTTACTAAATTATATAGATGGGACACCACCATAAACTCCTACTAACAGGGGTCATGGAATTACGTCCTGACCACTGAGGCGCCACCATGAGATCTCACCTAGAGACTCATGGAATTACGCCCTAAACATGCCAACATCATGTTTCATCAATTAATATACAATCGTATCTCATACCAATACCATGCCACTTTAATTACCGACCATCTCATTTGTTTTACATGCCAAGATCACACCAACCCATTAATCCAATTCATAACCACAGATATTCCATGCAAATTCACAAGCCTCATACTTTAAATAGAGTAAATCAATCAATCCAAAACCATCCATAACAACCAAACGAAGAAAGAACGTGGCCTGCACAGATCTCACTCAAGCTAGAAGCCCTCGCTCAGGTGAGAGGAGTCCTCTCGCTCAAGTTGCAGACTCTCGCTTAGGCGAGATCGCGACTGATGCCCTAGGAGGTTTTTTGCACGCTCGCTTAGGTGAGGCCATCTCGCCTGAGTGAGACCACCCCTCGCCTAGACTAAAAATGCAGCGATGCTAGGCTGCCATGCGTTCTTGCTTAGGCGAGCCCCTCTCGCCTGAGCGAGATGTCACCTCGCTCAAACGAGAGCTTTCCGCCTGAGTGAGAGCTTGAGTGCGAACCTAGCTTGCTTCTGCAAGTCTCGCCTAGGCGAGACAGGCTCGCTTGGGCGAGAGTATCAGATATCGCCATTGTTCTCCCTGCACAGCCACATTTTCATATCCAAATGACAACACAAGGCATCCCACATGTTCACAGCAACATACAATCCATACTAACACTAAGCAGACTCAAAAACAAGCCAAAAATAATTTAAAACTCGAAATCCTAGCTTCCCTTACCTAGAAAGGGGCTAATATCAAACTTTGACCTTTAAGCCAACGAACCAGTAGCTCCAAGAGCAGATTTATGAATTGGAACAACGGTATAGAAAGGAACGAGGTTACCACAGAGGACCTTATGTGGAAAAAATACGAAAAGGAGACTTATAAAGGAACTAGTATGAGCTAAGAGTTAACTTACGTGAGTAGAGCTGAGCTTAGAGCTAGCTTGACCAAGAGAGGACCAAACCCTAGCAGAGTTTTCTATTGAGAAGCAAGGACAGCGTGAGAACGAATGTTTTCTAAAAATGAGATGGGATTGAGAGTGTTAGGCTGGTTTAAGGACTTGGACTCCCTATGGACTTGCCCTAGGCCCAACAAATATGGGGCAACCTTTTGAATTTATGGCAGAAAATTTACAAAGGAAATTAGTGGTCCTTACATTCTCCCCAACAAGAAAATTTTTGACCTTGAAAATAGAAACTTACCAAAGAAACAAATATGGATGGGACTTCCTCATATCCTCCTCTAACTCCCAAGTAGAGTCACCTATCCTCCAATCCCAGATGACTTGGACCATACTAACTGGTTTTCCTTGGTGTTCCTCAACTTTGCTATCCTCCAAACCCACTGGTGGTACCTCCATAGTGAGGTCCTCTCTGATTTATACATCCTCTGCTTCCAAGACATGAGACGGGTCGAAAACATATTTCCTCAGCTGTGATACATAGAATACCGGATGGAGATTTGCCAACTGAGGAGGCAAAGTTATCTCGTAAGCCACCGGCCCAATCCTCCTCAAGATCTGATAAGGTCTGAGGAACTTAGGAGAAAGCTTCCTTAAGCAGAGAGCCCTTCCCACACCAATGGTTCGGGTCACCCTCAAGAACACGTGATCTCCAGCCGCGAATTCCAAGGGTCTCCTCCTGCGGTCTGCATAAGCCTTCTGTCTGCTATGTGAAGCCTGCATTCTGTCTCTCACCAATATCACTTTCTCAATTGTCTGCTCCAACAACTCAGGTCTAACAAGCACTGCTTCCCCATCCTCATACCAACATAGAAGGTCCTACACTTTCTACCATAAAGAGCCTCATATGGCGTCATGCCAATGCTCGCATGAAAACTGTTGTTGTACGTGAACTCTATCAAAGGTAGAACTTCATCCCAAGCACCTAGATGATCCAGCACGCATGTCCTGAACAAATCCTCGAGTGACTGGATCGTTCTCTCAGATTGCCCATCGGTCTGGGGATGATATGTTGAACTCATGGTTAGCTTACTACCCAGAGCGCTCTGTAAGGTCTGCCAAAACCGGGAAGTGAACCGCGGATCCCTATCATACTATGCTTGACGACACTCCATGCAACCTCATTTTTTTTATCAACAAAGAATTATATATATATATATATATAAAATATAAAAGATTACAGATTTTTGACTGTGCTTTCCTATTACAAAAGTATTTATCTATTGTAAACATCATCTCATGATTTCCTTAATGTACAACTGAGCCAACTTGGCCATAGACATCCTCAAGTTCATCGCCAAGAAGTGAGCACTCTTGGTGAGTCAATCCACTATGACCCAGATGGTATCATGCCCTCTAAACTTCCGTGGCAAATGGGTTACAAAATTCATAACGATGTTATCCCACTTCCACACTAGTATTTCCAAGGGCTGTAGAATCCCATCGGGTCTCTAATGCTCCACCTTTGCCTTCTAACATGTCAAACAGGTTGTTACAAACTATGCAACATCCTTCTTCATACCTTGCCACCAAAAGGTCTCCTTGAGATCTTGGTACATCTTAGTCATGCCGGGATGCAGTCTAAGACGACTATTGTGCCCTTCCTCAAGGATTAACCGTTTCACCTCAACATCATCTGGCACACACACCCTGCCCTGAAATCTTAATATGCCATCATTACCCAAAGCAAAATCCTTTGCCTCATCTGACCCAAGCTGCTCTCTAACTCTTTTCAAACTGGCATCCAACAATTGTCTTTCCCTGATCGAGTCCAAGAAGTCACTATATATAGTTAGGGTACTACATCTAATGAACTCGGGTCCCAACTCCACCTACAGCTTCATATCCCTGAATTTCTCTATCAGTTCCGCCTCCTTAATCATGAGGTGTGCAGTATATACAATCTTCCTACTCAAGGCATCTACTACCACATTTGCCTTCCCCGGATAATATAGCAGTTCGAAATCATAGTCCTTCAGAAATTTCATCAACCTTCGTTGCCTCATGTTCAACTCCTTCTGATCAAACAAGTACTTGAGGCTTTTGTGATCGCTGAACACACGAAACTGAGCACCATAAAGGTAATGCCTCCAGATCTTCAAGGCGAACACGATAACGCTAACTCTAGGTCATGAGTGGGGTAGTTTCTCTCATGCACCTTGAGTTGCCTCGAAACATATGCCACTGTCTTCTTCTCCTACATCAACACACAGCCAAACCCTAGATGAGAGGCATCACAATACACCTCAAAAGGTTTACCCACATCAGGGATAACCAATATGGGAGCACTCGTCAACCTCTACTTTAGCTCTTGAAAACTGTCCTCACACTTATTCGTCCAAGTGAAGGGTTGATCCTTTCGGGTAAGTTGTGTTAGAGGTGTCACTATCTTGGAGAATCCTTCTATGAATCTCCTATAGTAGCCAGCTAAACCCATGAAGCTCCTTATCTCGGTCGCTGACTTAGGACTTTCCCACTTTACCACTACCTCTACCTTTGTTGGGTCCATCGCTATCCCTTGGGCGGATATCACATGCCCCAAGAACTGCACTTCGTCCATCCAGAATTCACACTTGGATAACTTAGCGTATAGTCGCTTCTCTCTTAGAACACTAAGCACCAACCTCAGGTGTTCTGCATGCTCCTCCCGAGTTCTGGAGTATATAAGAATATCGTCTATGAGGACTACGACGAACTTATCCAAGAATCAGAAAATCTTGTTCATGTAATCCATGAACATCGCCAGAGCATTGGTCATACCAAAAGGTATAACTACGTACTCATAGTATCCATATCGGGACCGGAAGGTTGTCTTCTACACATCCTCAACCTTCACTAAAATCTTATGGTATCCCGACCGCAAATTTATCTTCGAGAACACCGATGACCCATGCAATTGATCCATCAAGTCATCGATTCTCGGGAGGGGATACTTATTCTTAATTGTCATCTTGTTTAGTTGTTGATAGTCCACACACAGACATTAACTCCCATCCTTCTTCTTCACTAATAGCACTGGTGCTCCCCAAGACGAAGTATTGGGTCGTATGAACTGTTTCCCCAACAACTCCTCTATCTGCTTCTTGAGTTCCACCAACTTTGCTGGAGCCATACGATATGAAGCCATCGACACTGGAACAGTTCCTAGCACCAGGATAATAGAGAACTCCACCTCTCTACTGGGAAGTAGCTCTAGTACTTCTCCCAGAAATACATCTTCAAACTCGTGCACCACTGGTATGATTAATGTCCCCTCTTCTTTCTCTACCCCCATATGCATGAAGATTATGTAGCACTGTGCGCCTCCTTGGATCTCCTTCATAACCCCTTGAGACGATACCAACTCAAGCTCCTCTGAGTCGGGAAACAGTAACCTCTTCTCTCGACAATCTATAAGAATGTGATTGGCAGAGAGCCAATCCATCCCTAAGATCACCTCCAACTCTTGTAGGGGTAAGCATATCAGGTTCACTTTATACCTGCGTCTATCTACCTCCACCGGACACCTAGCACACAAAGACGATGTCCTGACCAATCCCGATGCCGGAGTAGATACCACAAGTTCACACTGCAGCTTACACACTGGCAGACCCAACCTTTTCATACATGCGTCTGACACAAAAGAGTGTGTCGCTCATGAATCATACAGCACACACAAGGATTCACCAACAATCATGCAATGACCCATAACAAGATTACATGAGCCTGCAGCCTCTGCTCTTGTTATGGCGTAAACTCTACTCGTTGCTTGAGGCTTGTTCCCTCTATTCCTCTACTAGTTTTGCGCAGGAGTCTGAATTGGAGGACGTGCCACTGCCCTAGCAAGAGAGGGACAATCTTTGCCAAAGTGGCCTTCCTTGCCACAATTTTTGTACCTACGATAACCCTCCATGCGTGGGCAAACGCTCCTCAGATGAGAACCTCCAGACATGAAGCATTACACTCGGCCCAACTGAGGATGAAAGCTCCTAGACCCTTGAGATTGGTGATGAGGTTTGTCATAAGGCTTCCTCCTCTCCTCATGTCTCGGTTTGGACCCAAATGGCCCACAAATCCTCTAGTATTGAGGGCGTTGTCCTTCCACTTCAGTCTTCATTTTCTCCATCACCCTGGCCTTCTCCACCAGAGCAACAAAATCCTTGATGGGCAATGGAGCTACCATCAATCGGATATCTCCCCTAAGGTCGTTCTCAAATTTTCGGCATCTCCACTCCTCATCGAGTGGCAAGGTGTAGAAGCGGTTGATGTGCTTGAACTTCTCAGTATACTCAGTCACGGTCTTGCTTCCATGTGTTAGCTGAAGGAGCTCCACCTCTTTGGCATATCTAACATTGTCGGGGAAGTACTCAGAGAGAAACTTCCCCCTGAATGCCTCCCAAGTCATTGGTTCTTCTATTTCCTCCATTATGGACTTCATGTTGATCCACCAATGTTTCACTTCTCCTGTGAGCATGTATACAACAAAGGATAGCATGTTCTCCGCAGGGCATATTTTTGCATCAAAGATCCTCTTAAGGTCCTTCAGCCACTAGTCAACGACATCTGGACTTGTCTTATCGTTGAACTTTACTGGGTGATGCTTCAGGAAATCTTTCAAGCTTCACTCCTTGACTGGAGGTCATGGCTCAAGACCAAAGACAGGGGCAACCACCATGTTCTCCTCCAATTGGTAGAGGGCTTCCATATGCTGTCTGTGGGTGTCCTCAACAGCCACCCTAGCAGCCTCCATCTGCTGCATTAGAAACTGTTGTTGTTCAAGCGACGCTGTCTGTCGCTGCATTGATGCTTCGTGCTGCTGCATCATAGTTGTACTCTATTGGGTCATAGCAGCCATCATCACCTCTATTGCCCTGGTGATATCGGGTATATCGCCTTGAGAGGATTGCGAAGTCCTACGAGGAATGACCGTTAAACGGACACCCAAGTCCACAGACCTAAGGAATGACCACTTTGATACCATAAATGTAACACCCCATTTAATAATTAAACTCAATTAAATGAAAATGTCACACAATATAATATAATGAGCGAAAATTCAGAGTATGACATCACTCCACATAATTATCCAAAAGTACTCAGAGGAAACCGAGGCACACAAAGATGCCAATACAAAACCAATTGCAAGAATTTACAATAAACGCTTAATACTAAAAAACAAGGTAATACATGGCCCATGGCCCTAAATAAAACTCGGAGAAACGGAGACCATCCCAAAGGAGCTAAGCAGCGGAATCATCCCTTCCCTGTTGACCTCGAATACCTCTCGCATCTGCTCACATCAATAAATTGATGATCATCGTAAAAGGAGAAAGACCACACACAAAGCAATCAAACAAGCAAAATGGTAAGCTAGAGTAGAAAACAATTGATCATAACATTACATGCAATTTCACAGTCCAATATGCATAAGCCAACCAAACATGTTATGACTTGTAAACAATACACTAAGACTCAAACACGACTCATTTGGATACATATAATCAGTCGGATTCAACAGATGCTTACACTTGTGGTGGACATTCCCTGCTCTACCGAGCTGCTCTCCCCTGAGCTAAGTGTTACAATGTCTTAACCTCCACACACAAGGTTAGCCCTTAATGAGTTTCAAGCCTCCAACTACTCTCACCACTAGAGTCAGTACGCTCCATGTGAGACTAATTGACTCTTTAGAGTGTCAGGATGCAATCTTACCTTGAACCTTACTAAATTATATAGATGGGACACCACCATGAACTCTCACTAACAGGGGTCATGGAATTACGTCCCGACCACTGAGGCACCACCATGAGATCTCACCTAGAGACTTATGGAATTACGCCCTAAACACGCCAACATCATGTTTCATCCATTAATATAGAATCGTATCTCATACCAATACCATGCCACTTTAATTACCGACCATCTCATTTGTTTTACATGCCAAGATCACACCATCCCATTAATTCAATTCATAACCATATATATTCCATGCAAATTCACAAGCCTCGTACTTTAAATAGAGTAAATCAATCAATCCAAAACCATCCATAACAACCAAACGAAGAAACAATGTGGCATGCATAGATCTCGCTCAAGCCAAAAGCCCTCGCTCAGGCGAGAGGAGTCCTCTCGCTCAAGCTGCAAACTCTTGCTTAGGCGAGATCGCAACCGAGGCCGTGAGAGGTTTTTCGCACGCTCGCTTAGGCGAGGCCATCACGCCTGAGCGAGACCACCCCTCGCCCAAAGGTGAGGTTCCTCGCCTGGACTAAAAGTGCAGTGACAAGCTAGGCTCCCACGCGTTCTCGCTTAGGTAAGCCCCTCTCGCCTGAGTGAGATGTCACCTCGCTCAAACGAGAGCTCTTCGCCTGAGGGAGAGCTCGAGTACGAACCTAGCCTGCTTCTACAAGTCTCGCTTAGGCGAGACAGGCTCGCTTGGGCGAGAGTATCAGATCTCGCCACTGTTCTCCCTGCACAGCCACATTTTCATATCCAAATAATAACACAAGGCATCCCACATGTTCACAGCAACATACAGTCCATACAAACACCAAGCAGACTCAAAAATAGGCCAAAAATAATTTAAAATTCGAAACTGTAGCTTCCCTTACCTGGAAAGGGGCTAATATCAGACTTCGACCCTTAAGCCAACGAACCTAGTAGCTCCAAGAGCAGATTTATGAACTGGAACAGCGATACAGAAAGGAACGAGGTTACCAGAGAGGACCTCTAACGGAAAAAATACGAAAAGGAGACTTAGAAAGGAACTAGTATGAGCTGAGAGTTAACTTACGTAGAGCTGAGCTTAGAGCTAGCTTGACCAAAAAAGGACCAAACCCTAGCAGAGTTTTCTGTTGAGAAGCAAGGAGAGCGTGAGAACGGATGTTTTCTGAAGATGAGATGAGATTGAGAGTATTAGGCTGGTTTAGGGACTTGGACTTCCTATGAGCCTACCCTAGGTCCAATAGATATGGGGCAGCCTTTTGAATTTAGGGCAGAAAATTTACAAATAAAATTAGTGGACCTTACAAAAATAAAAAATATTATTAAATTATAAAATATTTGTTATAGAAAAATAATTCTAAAAATAAATAAATTTATAATTTTATAAGTATTTTTTATTGTGTCCGTGATGTTTTATAATGTCTACATTTTATATATAAAATAAATTAATTTATTTAAAAATAAATTAATTAATTATGAATAAATCATTTTATACCTAATTAAATAAATTATTTTATTTCAAAATAGTTAAATAATGTAATAATAATTAAATTATATATTTTTTTATGTAATAAAAATGCGAACTCACTTCAACGAAAAATATTTTTTTTCATCACTAATTGTACAAAAATAAAATAAAACATAAATTTATACTATTATAACTCATAAAATATAATTAAAATAATATATGCTAATGTATGTGTGTGTGAATATATATATATATATATATAGAGTGTAAAATGATAAATATTTCAAATTGTGATTATGCTTTTAGATTAATTTTATAGTTTTTTTGAACCCGTGTCTGTCTTACAGAGTTGGGTCCAGTTTACAAAGACAAGCCCAAAAAAGAAATTGTTGCACTAATATCACAGCGAAACACTAAACGTCGTCGTGAGCAAATTTATGTATGAATGAGAGTGGTTTACATTGAGAGAAGAGGATAAGAGTAGAGCTCTTACAGAGAGAAGCAAAGCAGAGAAAGGAGAGAAGAAGAATGGAGAAGTATTTCGGAAACGCTTATCGTGGTGACCCGGGCGTGCCCCATTCGGACCCGGATCGGTTTGTCAACATTTGGATCGGGTCCGCTGTCTTCTCTGTTCTCACCTACGTCAATCCCTATATGTGGACACTATCTAATCAGTTCAAGTACCATTTTCTTCCCCTCTACTCTTTTTTTGTTCTTCTTTATTATCTCAAATTTTGAGTATCGATTGAATTGAACCTATGTTTAAGTAATGCTTTGTTTATCTTTTTTGTTTACTGAATTGTTTTGCTAGGGATTATTCTTCATACCACAGTCAATACTCTATAGTGTGACTGTAATCAGTTAAAGTTATATTTTATTATATATGTTATTGATTATTGAAATAATTGATTTCTTACCGTTATTCCAAATAAGACCCTTAGTATTCAATTAGCTTGTTGTGAGATATTTGGAACTACAATGACGATTGGATAGTTGTTACTTTGATAGAGTAAGGTTGATGCGAGATTTGGCTGTTGATAGGTTTGGAATTCAGCTCAATGTATCTTGGGTGCATTGTTTAATCATATGCAAAAGAAGCAATTAAGGAGTTTTATAGTCCCTTCACAATTTATGTGATTTACGCCCAATAATTTGAAGTGATTTGGGTTTATTTGGATGAACTTCACCATAAGCAATTCTAAAGAAAAATATAAGAAAAAAGAATCAAAGCGACTTATTCTTAAACTAAAATTAGCTTATGCATAAGTTAAGGATAAATTTTAGAGAAACTATATAATGTTTCTACGAATTAACATGTGCATAAACTAATTTTAGCTTGTAGATAAGCTAATTTTAAATTTTCTTCTATGGAGAAATTTAGGTTTTTCATGTTTGTTTTAGTTGTATGTTTTTATGATGCAGTTGGCTCCTACACTTGTACCCTGAGGTATTTGGATTTTTCTATATGATTGTCACCTTGGTGCTCTTTGTCTACTCCAATACCATCTTTCTGTCTCATTCTTTTCTTCAATATCACAAATGCTAGTATAAACAACGGGGGAGGGAAAAGGCTCACTGTCCTACATGATTCATTTTTCTCTCTTCTGCCATTCCAATCTAAACCTGATGACTTTGACAGAGGTATGGAGGGAGTTCTTTATTCTAGGTTTGAATACAGCCATGGAGAAAGAATTTCATTTTCATATCTCATACAAAGACGAGTTAAATGGTGAAAATAGACAACTGGAATATATTCTATTCTCCTCCTAGACTTTCAAGAAAAAGTGAACAAGATAAAAGAGACTCATCTATTTATGTACGCATTTGTGGGATATTGAAGCATAGCTATTGTTTGCTTTAAGGTCGACTTGGTTTTCTTCCCGGGATTTCCCCCCAAATCCTGATTATGATAGTTGAGTAGAATTGACATTCTGCATGCACCATATCTCTTCTTTAACTATTTATGATTTAATCTTTTGAAGCTTTTTTTTGGGCATCAATTCATTTAAATTACTTAGTCTAAGATCGTTTAATGTGCAGCTGGCATGATAAAGCAGTTTTATTCGAGCAATATCACTGGAAACAGGCAAGGAAGAAGAATCAGCCTTATGAGTTCTTGGTATGCTAGTTTACCGAATTTTTCTTGAGAGCTTTAGCTGAGCAGAGCTGATACTTTTGTTTACTTTGTGCTTTATTTAATGCGAGGAGCTAATTATCTGTTAAAAAAATTGTGTTGATGCAGTGGAACAAGACTTGGGATAAGGAACACCGAGACCATTACTACTACAACTGGCCTGTTTACTTTCCTTAGGCCCCTCCTGTTTTATTTCTTAGAGACTTTTCCCTATCTTTATTTTGCTTGCAAACCTGGATAAAATTGATGCCCCCTCCCCCACTCAAATGTTTTTCTCTCACGACTTCACTTTTATTGTGTTCAGTCCTCTTTCTTAATAACTACATGATTATTATCTGAGGAGTTCTGCATAATTTACTTCTGTAAACAAGTAAACAAGTTGAAGGGTGAGATGCTATTAACACCAAGGGGACATCTTCTGCATTTTCTAAAACTTATGGATTGTTGGGTCATAAAGAAAATAATCTGACTCCTTATGGTGACAGTGGCGATAAGTTATTTTAGTCTTAAATATTTTACTTGTCTTTTGGTCTCAATTGTGTCTGATAAGTGATTACACTCTTTTCAGGTCTATTTATCTATCAATGAAGAATAGATCTGGTATCTAGATAAAATCAAAACAGATTACAGATCAAATTCAATCGAATATTACTATCTAGTGTGAAACAGGGTTTTTGGACGTGAAAGAATGATTTCCACAGCTTTTCAAGTTACTGGATAAATTCTTTTAGAAGAAAAAGCCATTGGAACAACTGATTCATTTTTTGAATCTCTTGCAGATGATTTGAGATTCAATTGTGCAAACTTGGTTTTGAGTTAAATTGCACTTTTAAAAAGTTCAGGAATCGATTTGTAATGTTTTATTAGCGTTTTAAAATTGAAATACTTTTATACTAAATAGTAGCAAATAACAGTTTCTATATATATATATATATTATCATTGCAAGTGCTTATAAGTAATTTTTTTATAGCATGGATGTTATGCTTTTGGTATATAACATAATCGTTTGTCAACAATTGGATACTTATACTCAGTTTTATTTAAGAAAATTTAAGTATAATTTAATTTCATGGACGATAAGTTAATAACTTTGATAGCTAAGAACATTATGAATTTGTCAATTTATTTTAACTGAAAGTTTAGAGGAAAATAAAAACTTAATGATTAGGACCAGGGTTATATACTTGTTTAAGTTTTTTTTGGTTAAAATACTCTGTTGGTCTTCGTTTTTGTAGCAAAATCTCAATTTGGTTCTCGTATTTTTATTGGTCTCAATTAGGTCCTCATTTTTGTAAATTAGTATCAATTAAGTCCTCTCCGTTAGTAGAGAACTAACACCTAAGTAGGTGTCACGTGTCAGCTTCTCATTTTTTTGAATTTTTTTTATTTATTTTTTATTTACTTTTATTTTTTTTTTAATTTTTTTTAAAATTTTTTTTAAAAATATTTATGGCACGTGTCACTTCTGTAATGTGCCACGTGTCAATCTAATATGGTGACACGTGTCAAATTAATGTATGAATCTCAATTTGGTCTTCATATTTGTTAATTTGATTTGATTTCAGTCCCAAATTTTTTTAAAATAATTTTAATTTCATATGCTCCAAATTTAGAACAAATTTAATTTTTTTATAAATGTAATGATGATACTTTTATTACAAG
>Ga0209589_1011019_pt1 | contig 12936 bp, 3 predicted proteins | sample CowpeawhiteBW_FD_187525 | JGI IMG/M metagenome (GOLD analysis project Ga0209589, IMG submission 187525) | Root nodule microbial communities of legume samples collected from California USA - Cow pea white BW (SPAdes) (version 2) | ecosystem: Host-associated > Plants > Roots > Nodule | place: USA...
CAGCTTGAGTGTTTCCACTGTTTGTTGACAAATTGATATTGCTTGAGTTTTCATTTGATAACATCACATTTGAAGCATGGAAATGATTAAGGCAATTTTGTTGAATTTATAACTCAGTGCCAAATAGTCAACCTGTAAATAATCATCTTTTGTTGATAGCCCATTTAAGAGCCTAATTGTTTGAATTATGCACCTTAACCTTAACTTGAATTATTATTACTTCCCTTTGCACACTTAGGGATAGAGAGCATAGGTGCATTTTTCAACTGTAACGGTAATTGGTTGGTAGAATTGCACTTAAGGAAGAAAAAGGCTGAGTATCATAATTCACTCTTTAGTATTGTGTAGGAATGTATATATTTACACAAAAAAAGGGAAAGAAAAGGAAAGAACAAAAAGAGATAAGAGTGAATTATGAATGAAAAAGAAACTTGGTGTATTCAGGTCTGAATTGTGAGGAATGGAGAGTATAATTGGGTTTGAATTGTAATTATGCTCTCTTTTCTAAGTTGTGCTTTTGTGATCTTGAAAAACCATTATTCTTGAAAGCCTAGCCTCATTACAACCTTGAAAAGACCTTAAGATCCATGATGAATGTGTGTTTGTGGTTGAATTGAAAATGACTAGCAATTTTGATTTGTTGAAATCCAGTGGAAAATGAGAGAGACACATGCTTGTGAGATTTAAGAGAGAATTTCCTTGGTTAGAATCACTTGTTCTTACAATTAGTTTTCTTGAAAAATTGGCTGCACTTTTATCCTACTGTTGTTTGATAATTGGATTCACTATTTGCTTCTGATTTTGAATCTGTGGTTTGGAATGCAAAAGTTGTCTGGTAAGGAACTGTGAAAATGATTTCTCAATAACCAATTTCAGAGTTTTAGTTTTGAATGGTTGTTGATCTTGTTACTTTGCTTGAGGACAAGCAAGATGCTAGGTTGGGGGGAGTTGATAAGTGCCAAAATTCAGTAAAGATTCATAACAAAATCTGGCACTTATGCTTTTAATGGGTGTTCATTTCATATTGATTCTCCCTAAATCTGGCACTTATGCTTCCAAGTATTGAATTAAAGAAATCATTTGATCATATTTTATGTGCCTTTCAGGAAAGATTAAAGAGAACTCAAGAAGAGTGAAGGAGAAAGCAAGAAATAGAGAAGAAAAAGAGGAAAATATGCTATAGGTCGCTCAGAACTAAGGTGTTTCGCTCAAGCTAGGACAGGCTCGCCCAAAAGTTAAAGTCTTCTCGCCTAAGCGAGACACTTGCTGCCTTTCTCGCTCAAGCGAGCTTGATCTCACTTAAGCGAGATTTCGTGAAGAAGCCAAGATGCAGTTTTCAATTCTTGCCTAAGAAAGAACATGGTCGCCCAAGCGAGACCTTTCTTCAACCTGAAGAACTCTATCTCACCTAAGCGAGAATGAGTGGCCCAAGCGAGACCCTTCCTTCATGCTGAAGTACTCTATCTCGCCCAAGCGAGATTCAGTAGCCCAAGCGAGAGTTCGGGCTGTATATATGTTTTGGAGGTTCAGAACTGCAGATTAGCTAGAGATTTTAGGAGAAGAACTGATCCTTGCTGCAGAGCTGTCACCACGAGCAAACACAGATCATATTTCTTCTTCTTCTTCTTTAGTTCTTAGGATTTGATAGCTACCATGAGTAACTAATCTCTTTCTTTGGGATTGAATGTAATCTACTCAAACTTGGATGTAATCTGGTGATATTTATATATAGCATTTCTGTTTTACTCAATATTGGTATTATTGTTCTGCTCTTAATGTTTACTTTTATCTGATCAATAGATGTTTTGATTTTGATTTTTAGATCTGACCGGAAGGTATTTTTGAAAATTTGATTTGAACAATGATACTTGATATACTGTGATGCTAGGAATAGATCTCAATATATCAATTGCTTTTAACACTTGACCGTAATGCTGGATAGTTTGTTGAATATGTGAGGAATCAATATTCAGGGAACTAATCTTATGAATTTTATACGCGAGGGATTGGTATAAATGATTTTTGAGTGTGCATCAATATTGGTATTTTCAGATGTTATATATTATATTCATCCAGATTACAGACAAGGGAGATAGATGAAATTCAATCCCAATTTCTTTTACTGAATTTTTATCTAATTTTCTGCTTTTACTGTATTTGTTTATGCAAATTAGTTTAAACGTCAATGATCTATCAAATTAAAATTTCTGTATATATATGTTGATCTAGATAATTAATTATTTTAACTGAATCCGTTCCTCGTGGAACACTCTTACTTCAAATCATTATACTACAATTGACTTTTGGTACGCTTGCCAAGAGACCAATATGTAGCAACAAATATATAAAACAAAAAATAGCTCATCATGTATTGATCGATGTGGACATAAGTGTTGCTGTTTTCTCATTTTTTTTCTAACTTAATTTGGAAGGCAGAAAACTATGGAGATGAATGAAAAGTACACTTAGTTCACATGATGTGTACATTGTTTCAAAGCAAGAGTTGTGTAGAATTGGAATTTTAGAATGTGTGACCATTACAAAAAGTATTAAATATCTATCAAATGTAAAGACAAAAAAAAATTATATTGACTAAATTAAAAATTATTTTAAAAACTAAAAATTATTCATAAAAATTATCAAATTTGAACTCAAATCGCGCGCCACTATCAGACAAAAGCTGACAAATGAGAGTTTAAAAACCAAGTGTTTAAATGAACAACACTGTAATTAGGGAATGTAATGAAATGAAAAATTTTACATTCCACGTTGTAAAATGTGTTTGGAGGTTATGAATTCAACCTCTTTACATTTTATATCATTCATAATATAAAATTTTATACTTTTAACTATTTGGATCACATGTCCGTAACTAACACTCTATAATATTATACTGATATTTATTAATAAGATATTTAATTTCTAAAATAATAGTACTTTTATAATATTATTAATTTATAATTTTAATATATATATATATATAGATATAATTTTAATTTAGATTTACACAATAAAAATAATATATTTATCATGTTTTAAGAATTATTGAATATTATCACGTATCTTGTCTAATTATTTTCAAAATAAATGTATTGATGTATTAGATACTTATTATATCTAACATGCCGTATCATATTTGTAACTTTGAAGTATAATTTTGAATGGATTGCAATATTTAGATAATAGATTGTATAATTCAAAATACAATTTAAATTTTAAATTGTGTAATATGAAATATATAATAAAACTTATATTTTAAAATGTATAATTTAATATATTAATTTAATATTTTGAATTATATAATCTAGAATATAAAAATATAATTTTTTTTTGTTTGAATTTGTGCAATTTGAAATATTCATGGATTGGACAATCTGAAACTTAAATTAAAAAATAAAAAACACAATTTTTATTTATTTAATTAAGGGTTAATTTGTATTTCAAAATTTATGGAGGTGCAACAAGAAAATATGGGAGTGCATAAAACAATAGCCATTGTTCTTATAGAATATTTTATGGGTTAGAAAAATTAAGCATGCCAGAAACTTTCAAAATATGAAAATGGTTCAAAGACCTGTTAATTGTCCTATTTAAATTGATTTTATGGGTTAGAAAATGACAGATATTAGACGTTGGAAAGAAGAAAATGAAACTGGTCCATAAAGACCTTAAGCTTTTGATTATTGTATTCGAATCCATTTAACGAGTTACAAGAAATAAGTAGATGAAGACGAAGGGAAGAAAATGAAATTGGTCCAAAATTGATAAACTTTGAACTATTGATTATCCTATTCCAATACATTTTATGCGTTTTCATTGTATAAGTTAGAAAACTATGAATATTTACTCCTCAAACACATACGGGTGGCAAAATACATCGGGTACATCGGACCAACCCGTTAGTCTGTGTTAAAAGGTATGGGTTGGGTTGAAGATTTCAACCCGTCAGCCCGTTTTGACCCGTCCCGTCCAGCCTGTCAACTTGACAAGCCAAAGTACTGACCAGTCCTAACCTATTGACCGTTTTTAAAAAAAAATTAAATTAAATTAAAAGATTAATTTTTTATATTATATATTTTAAATGTATAAATATATAATAGTATTGTAATTTAAATCATTAACGCCTACAAATTAAGTTTGAATTATTAGTTATAATTGAATAATTTAATATGTAAATTTAATAATTATTTTAATTTATCTAATTAAAAACATTAACTAATCAATTAAAAGTTTAAAAAGTATTTTATTTGATTAAATATGACTTTAATAATAATTTGTATGTATATATAAACAAATTTAAGAAATTAAAAAATTAAAAAAATTTGAAAACAAATTAAAAAACTTTAAAAAAAAAATAAAAAAAAATTGGACGGGCGAGTCCGGCCCGTTAGCCGTCCTATTCAGGACGAGTTATGATTAATATTGGTCCATTTCTATTTGACGGGCCAGCCCGACCCAATCGTTTTTTACAGGCCACGTACGGACCAGACCAAAATGGGTTGGGCTGGCCCGTTTTGCCATCCCTACAAACATCTATTATGAATATATGAATATTTGATCTCACATTCTTTATTTAATTTCATATATAAAATTCCTTTTAAAGCGTTTTGAGAACACCAATGCAGGAAGGAGATTTGGCCGCAGTTATTTTTGACATTTTGTTCCGTTTTCAGAACCGAGACATATTAGGACGAGGTAAAAAAGATGACTTTTAGCCTCGAGTGTGAACCGAAGCAGAAACACACCATTTTGCCTCGGTTCTTATGGCAACCGAAGCCATATAGTCCAGAATTTAAAATTTTATTTTAAAATGCGAATAGCTTTTGGCTTCAGTTGTAGTATGACTTGAAGCCATATAGTGTGCTTTTTGGCCTCGGTTGTAGTTTGAACCGAGGCCATATACTCCTTTCTATTTCGGTTGTAACTCCAACTGGGCAATATCCTTTATTTTTTTTAAAATAAATTTTCTATTTTTCTTGATTCCCACATTTTTAAACCTGCATATTTTCAAACAAATAAACTAGAACAGAAAATAGACAATACATTTTATGAATCCCAAAGACATCCACAATTCACATACGTTTAAAAGTCTTTTGTAACAACCGGTCAATATCCTAATCAATACTATTGTACATCTGAATTATAAATTTGGTACATGTTATCCTATCAAACTTTATGGACTTCGCGGGAATTGCAAAAATGTCATCACGTCAATATATGCTTCGGTTCTTGGATAACCGAGACATATAAGGCGAGTTAAAAGCCCAATTTTGCACCAGTGAACAATTGAACTATGATAAAGGGAATGTGTTAGGATACTTTTATATAACAAAAATATTCATAAGATTGACATTGGGGTTCTTACCAATCTATCACTTGTCTAAGATGGTTAGGGAAGGGCAGTGCAAAGAGCAAAACCATACATACAACAAGGTTCTCCCTTAGGAAACTACAAGTAGCTGCTAATGACATGAGAAGAAAATAAATATATTGTTATGTGTTAAAATGATATATTATATTCACAAGTCAACAAAGATTACTTACCCAACAATATAAGGGACGAAATAAATTTCTTTTCCAACCAATTAGGGACATCAACGATTTCGGTCAAAACAATATTTTCCAAATTTTTCAAACCAGAAATATCGGAAAGAGATGGAGAAATATTCCAAGTACAAGTATTAAAATCCCAATCTTGAGCCACCTTAGTAGTAAATTTAACTCTTTAACCATAAGGGACACCAACAAGTATATAGAGATACATATTTCAAGACACCAAATATCATTTAAAAGTTAATTTGATCTCGCACACACAGACCAAAAAATATGTTATGAGACATTATCATAACAGTCATTTATACCTGGCCATATATAGATGAAGAATGATATGACCCAATATTTTGATATTTTGTCTTACAAAATCTAGCTTTCGACCAAGTTCTAAATAAGTCTTATTGTTCACTAATGTACAGATATTTATTGTGAAATGAAATGAAAAAAAAAAAACAAATTCTATATATTTTACAATACATATAGCCTAGATCAATTCTCAAAAGACATATATTCAAATCTATTCAATTTTTAGGATTAAATTAAAATTGAGGATTTAGATTTTAAAACACTAAAAGAAAATTGAAAAGCACATTTAGATATCAAAAGAAAAATCAAGAAACATAAAACAGGTCAATCCACAATTTCAAAGAATAAAACAATCCGAAAATCATAGTTTTATACATATTCGATCCTAATTTGAACAATTAATCGATTCAATTAACTGAACTAAACCGATTACACGAATTAAATCTCAATATCTTTTAATCCAATTTGTATTTGATAATTAAATCAACAGTCAATTTATTCCTAATTTAAATTTTAATTTCACGAAAATTGACATCACAGATAGCAAGTGCAAATTAGAGTTTTCTTCTCTTTATAGTTATTAGAAAAATCTATTTGATCAAAATGGCTCATTAAAGGCTAAGGTACCATTCCACCATTTAAAACTCAATTTCATAACTAAGAGATCAAATTATCCAATTTAATACAGATGCACTTATTTATTCAATTTTCATTCGGTCAACCAAATCAACAATTACAAAATACCACTTTAACAATCAATTCACAAAGTACAAGACAATAGAAATCAAATAGGCAACATTTCAATTTTCAAAGCCTATATGTAAGTTAATTTTCAAAGACAATAGAAATCAAATAGGCTCAAAACAAGATAAAAGAATCATGGGCCAAATTTTCAAGAATTTTAGTTTTTTTCTCCTTTTCTCTCTTATTTCATTTTTGTCTATTCATCTTCCTTCTTTTGATGTGTTTTTGATATTGAATAATGGAAAACTATAATCTGGGTATCAATTTATGGGATCAAGATAAAACAATTTGAATTAAGTTTTTTCACCAATTGTTTTGTTTTGAGTTTGTTCTTCTCTTCTATAGTTTCGATTTGTGTTGCAACATTTTTTGTGTTTGGTTCATGCGAACTTGTTGGGTGAGTCAAGCTCTCAATGAGTGAGTGTCAAATATGGGGATTTTTGTATTTTTGGGTGCTTTTGACCACTTAATTGTAAAATTGGGTCGTTTGAATTTTTTTTTTTGCAAAACAGGGTTAAGTCGTCATAGGGGAGGATGACATTAAAGTTGAAGTCGTCCTCCCTCAAACCGGTTTCATTTTTTTTTATAAAAAAAAAAGCGATGTCGTCAAGTGAAAGTACGGTTTCTACAAATTTGAGATTGGAGTCATCATGACGAAGACCGGTTTCCCTTTTAGTTTTTTTTTTCTTACCAATTGTATGTTTTTCGTGCTGCTAGTTTAATTCTAAATCGGTGCATTCTATTTTAAATTTAGGAACCCTAATTTGGGATAAATCCCCAATTTTGAAATTGCAAATCCCTGATAATTGCAATCAAACTTTCTCCTTTTTGTTCTTGCATTCTTGGTTCTGGTGCTTGCGAGTTATCCAATGATAAGGCAATGCTTCTTCTTCCCTGGGTTTGAGATGATGGAGTACACAATCAAGGCACGGTTTCGTCTTCACAATCCAGCTGTTAGTGCGAGGGGTGAACGATAGTGGTATGTGTTTTCGCAGCAGCGACGATGACTTCAGATTTGCAGGAAAACCATTATCGCACCTAACGACATCACTTTTAAAAAAAAAAAATGAAACCGGTCCGAGGGAGGATGACTTCACCTTTAATGTCGTCCTCCCCCATGACGACTTAACCCTATTTCGCAAAAAAATTTTCGAACGACCCAATTTTACAAATAAGCCGTGAAAAGGACCCCAAATACAAAAAAGCCCGTCAAATATGTGTTTGTCAAATATGTGTTTGACAGAGAGTTAGGGATGTTTGCTCGTTGGCCGAGCTAACTCTCATTGAGTGAAAGCCAAATTCAAATTTGATAGAGAATAAAGGAAGAATTGGTTGTTGGACAAGTCTACTCTCACTAGACGCATTTATCTGCATTTTGTTCCAGTGCTCTACTTGTTGAGCGAGCCAATTAGTTAGTGAGCAAGTACATTCCAAAAGGCAGCTCGTTAAGTGAGTGATTGGGATTATTGAGGGAGTCTGTTAATTTTTATATTGAAGTGTGATTTGAAGTAAGGAGAATCGATTGAGAAATTATTATTCTATAGAATGGTGATGGTGATGGTGATATGTTTGTTGTATGAATGAGGTGTTCTAAGGAGTATTACTGGGCAAAGTTAATTATATTGTACTAAACTATGAATTAACTATACTAAATTAAACTAAAATCATTGAACCAATTATAACAAAATCTGAACTGAACTATTATACACTCCAGTTAAAAAAAACTAAACTTCTATTAAAATTGTGGGATAACTGAAACTGCTCTTTTATTAAAATAGAAACCGTCCAACTTGCTCTGTTGTCACAAAACACATTTCATTTACATAGATGTGTGGTTCTGTAAAGTTCCATTGTGCACAATTTTCTCAATGTATGATTTGTCAGTGAAAGTTGAATAGAAGTGTAGTGTCTGTCAAGTGATAAATCAAAGATCAAGCATTTATTTTTTAAACTTAATTAATTATTCAGGTTGGGATTAGCTCAAGGTTGAAATTATAACAGAATGGATTTTGCAGTATTTATCTTACTGCCATAGACTAACTTCTGATCAACACTATTTATCTTATACTATTTTGACATCAAAGAAGCTTTTATTAAAGTATTTCTTTTAAAAAAGTAATAAATTCTCTTAAACAACCATCTCTTTTACAATATGCTAATAAATCTAGTTCTTAGAAGTAAACATCCCATAAGTTTGTTCAATATACAATATTATAGTGAACAATGGGACTAATTTTATAGTGAAAAATGGGAGTGTCAATTTATCTATAATTCTTCTCAATGTTACACTAAATATTCAATATTGAAGATAACAAAAACCAAACAAGAAATCACACAAATGCTGTTTTACTGGTCCATTTTCTATCAGTAAGATTGAATTTCACTTGCATTCATATGCAAAAATTGGAAGCAATCCAATAAATAAAGGAAAATAGATTGCCTTTTTTATCTTTACACACCTCTTAATTGTAACCACTTAAAAACCAATTTCACTTCTAATGGTAAACGATCTATCGAAATGACGCTCACCTTTGCAAAGTCATCGTTACCCCAGATGTTTCTGACATGGGTATCTTAACCCTCAGTCGAAATGACACTCACCTTTGCAAGGTCATCTTTACCCGAAATGTTTCTAACGTGGGTATTTTAACCCTATGTCGAAATGTCGTTCACCTTTCTAGGATACATGATCATCTTAACCCTAGTAGTTTCTGATGTGGGTATATTTCGATGTTTAACAGATTTCATCCCGACCCTGCACCGAGCTCGAGGGTTTTTCAATGTTTGACGGGTTTCTTCCCGGCCCTGTATCGAGCTTGAGGGTTTTTCGATGTTTGACGGGTTTCTTCCAAACCCTGAGCCGAGTTAGAGGGTTCTTTGGTGTTTGACGGGTTTCTTCTCGATCCTGAGCCGAGTTAGAGGGTTTTTTATGTTTGATGGGTTTCTTCCCGATCCTGAGCCGAGCTTGAAGGTTTTTCAATGTTTGACGGGTTTCTTCCCGACCCTAAGTTGAGCTTTAGGATTTTTCGATGTTTGACGGGTTTCTTCCCAACCCTAAGCTGAGCTTGAGGGTTTTTTATGTTTGACGGGTTTCTTCCCGACCTTGAGCCGAGCTTGAGTGTTTTTCGATGTTTGACGGGTTTCTTCCCTACCCTAAGCCGAGCTGAGGGTTTTTCGATGTTTGACGGGTTTCTTCCCGACCTTAAGCCGAGCATGAGGGTTTTTCGATGTTTGACGGGTTTCTTCTTGACCCCAAGCTGAGCTTGAGAGTTTTTCGTGTTTGACGGGTTTCTTCCCGACCTTGTGTAACGTCCTAACCGGAAATTACTTATTTAAAATTAAGATTTATAAAAATATTAATAAACAACATTTATTAATAATTTACTTTCACAAAACGCGAGAAATTTAAACTTTATTATATGCTCCAAAATGTTTAAAACCTCCCTTTAATTTGTCCATACATAGCTAAAACCAACTGAAACATCCAGATTACAACTTCCTAAAAATAATTGTAAAAAAGTAAAATCCATGAAAAGGTTCCAAGTTGGCCCCCTCTCCGACTCTAAGAATCCACAGACTCACCTGCATCAACATTTGCTCTCATGTAACAAGTTACATGATCATCACCAAACACACACAAATATAGTGAGCTAAAAAAAATGAAATACAATATAAATTAAAAGTACAATTTCAAACCCATGACCCTTGTTAGAACCCCAATCCTTAATCCTCAACTTCCAAAACTTTTGTTGGACGTCTTTTGATTCTACACCCTTTGATGATTACATTGATTGATCTTTGCTGCCACGAGTGTCTACTCGCCCCACCGACTACAGGCCACCACCTAATAGTCCACACGCATGAATAAATTTGTCACGGCCACAATTCGCGACACCAAGTGAAGTTTTCCAAGACGAACCGCAGTCCTTATTTATCCCAAGACTACCAAACTCGTCGAATAACACTGAGGAGGGCAATCTTCTGGAACCCATCCGTACGAGTCATAATCTCACACACTCCACTGGAATTCCAAAACCACCAGGCTACAACCTTGAGTGGCCACGTGTTGTAAGACCTGTGGAAATCAATTAATTAATTAATAATTAATAAAAGAGGGAGAAGGGGACTTTTATGACATTAAATGGTAATTGGTATGATGTGGAAAAGTACTAGCTTAAATGGTTGAGAGTACTTAATTATGTGAGAGGACTTGGGTTCGAGTCTTATGTATGCCTTTTGTGTGTTATTTGATTTAATTGTATTTTGATAATATATTTGTGTTTGGTGAGTGATATTATAATCATAGGATTATAATGGTTATTACTAAATCTGAATTAGCATAGTGATTGTGCTTTGACCTTATGAGTGGAGGGTCATGGGTTCAAACCTTGAATAGACGGGTCATGGGTTCAAACCTTGAAAAGACAAAAAATAACCTTTATTTTTGCCAAATTTAGCTTAGAGTGAATGTGATAAGGTAGAGGGAACCCTAGCAGAAGGGACAGCCAAGAGGGTCTGAAAACACCTTGTAATTACCATTGAATAGGGTTTCAGCTCTTTAACCCAACATTAAGGCAAATTCTAGGGGGAGAGAAGAGTTTCTGCAGTGGTTTGTTTTTGCTTTGAGAGAAGAACGAAAATTGGATTGGGAGTGGTGAGTTTTGGGTGCACAAGAGGTGAATTGGGAGGAGGCTTGAGAAGAAGCATTCTTTTCTTCTCACTTTTTAATCAAGAATTCCAGGTTAGGGGTGCTAAATTTATGTGTATTCCAATATTGCTTGTGTTTATGTGTTTTTGCCTCAATTGGATTCTATGTGGTATGATTTTGGTATTATATGCACTGTAATTGAGAATTGGTGGATTGAATGTTGGGTACAAATCCCTTTTAGGTGTTTTATATGAATTGGATGAGGGTTTTAGTACTGTTGTTGTTTTTGGCCAAACCTGTAGTTTTGGGGATTCAAACAGGTTTAAAGCTTGTCCTTGTGGTTAGATTGATGAAATAGAATGAATGAGAATGAGTGCATTGTAAATTGGCATGTTTTTGGTGTTTTGGGTGCATGAACAGTGGTGAAACTCTGAAAGTTTCGCCCAAGCGAGTCACTCTAGCCTAGGCGAGAGTTGCAGAAGCTCATTCAGGGTTTTGGTCCGCGTTGCTCGCTTAGGCGACCTTGCGGCAGTGTTGAGCGACAGGTACTCTCGCTTAGGCGAGAGTGGCTCGCCTAAGCGAGGTCGCGACGAGACCTAGGCATGTTGAGAGCGACTTCTCGTCCAGGCGAGAAGTTTTGGTTCTAAGCGATAGATACTTTCGCTTAGGCGAGAGTGGCTCGCCTAAACGAGGTCGTGAAGTGGTTTGGTGCATTCTTTTGTCAAATCCTTGTTCAGACGAGGTCTGTGTGTTTTTGAGTGAAGGTAGGACTCGCTCAGGCGAGAAGGGCTCACTTGAGCGAGATAATGTGGTGCAACCATTGATTCACACTCGCTTAGGCGAGGTGGGGTAGCTTAAGCGAGGCTGATGGACTAGCCTGGGCGAAGATCCCTGGCTTAAACGGGAATATTGCGAGTTTTATGTCTATGTGTGCTGTTAAACTGGGTTGCTTGCTATTTCCTAAATTATAGGAATTATATGCTTGTGTTTGTGGGGTTTGGGCTTGAAGGACTAAGTCCAATAGGGGTCTGGGGTGTGCTTGATGGTGGGACGCATGATGGGCATGGAACGGTGTAGTTCCCGTCGGCTGCTAAGTGGCGAGGAGTCCTTAGTATGGTGATTACATGCGTCGGACGCACGATGGGCAAGGAATAGTTATGTTCCCGTTGGTTACTATTGGTCTAGGAGTCCATAGTATGGTGATTGCGTGTGTACCAGGGTCCGACCAAGGAATGCTTGGATGTTTTGCTACAGAAGAGAAGTCTATGAGGCAGGACTATGAGCAGGATAGACTCATAGGGTTGGACCACGAAAGAGATAGTTTCGTGGGAGCATAGTAAAGTCCCAAGACCTAGATTCATGCATATGACTCATGAAGGACTATGAGATCAGGGATGGGTAATTTGAAAATGAAGAAATATTTTCGTAATGTTATTTTCTTTGGGATGGGTGTCATATTTAATTATATATGTATATATATATATATACATATATATGTATATATATATGTATGTATATGTATATATATATATACATATATATATATATATATATATATATATATATATATATATATATATATATATATATATATATATATGTATATATACATATATATCTATATATATATATATGTATGTATATGTATATATATATACATATACATACATATATATATATATATG
>Ga0209589_1011023_pt1 | contig 12925 bp, 8 predicted proteins | sample CowpeawhiteBW_FD_187525 | JGI IMG/M metagenome (GOLD analysis project Ga0209589, IMG submission 187525) | Root nodule microbial communities of legume samples collected from California USA - Cow pea white BW (SPAdes) (version 2) | ecosystem: Host-associated > Plants > Roots > Nodule | place: USA...
ATATAATATATATATATATATATATATATATATATATATATATATATATATATATTGTATTATATATCCCTTCTTAGTTTCCTAGTTAATTAAGCTATTTCTATGCTAATATTATTTTCTTAGAATTGAATTTTACAGTATTAAATTTCGTAGATAAAATTACCTATCAACTCAATACTTACGAAATTTGTTTCATAGGTAATTCGTAGATAATAATATATTATCTACGAAAAAAGAACATTACGTACGAAAAATTGGTGTAAATAATTAATTGATTTCTTACAGTGGAATAATGTGCTTTTTCTTTGTTTTTATGATTGAGCCATTAGATTTGAACATATGACATCAAGCACCAGTGCCTTCCTGCATTTAATTGGTTTTGGTACACATCTTTTCTTTTTAACGCTTTTGATACTTCATCTACTTAGGATCATTAGCTAGAGGCACATTTTGTCACACTCAAATATTTGAAATTGAGGTACATATCATTTTAATGTTACATTACTGTACTCGCAAGTCCATGACCGACGACGCATGATTATAATTAAGGTCAACTCGTGTTTTGTTATTATTTGTCTCTCTCAATGATTAGTTTAACGCTTAACCACACAAAAACATATGAGAAATATAATTGAGGAGGCGAAATACTGAAGCATAATAACAGAGTACGAATGACAAAAATCTAACAACCTGGATATGGTAACACGAAAATAGATCATGTTGTCGCTAGGAGATCATGAATGAATGACTTGCCCAAATATGATACTATGCCAGAGTTTTTTCTTTCATCTTCTAGATTTTTTCTTCTATTGCTATTTACAGGATTAACTACGATTGAAATAACACGTTAAGTAGTATAGAACATGTTATTAATTATGAGACTCATAAATTTTTTACATTTAGTTAATATTTTACTTTTTTATTTATTTTACAAGTAAAAAAGTTTACCTTTTTAATAATTTTTTACTCTTAAAAATAGGTTGTGAGTAACTCTTGGAAGTTAAATGAATTTTTATATTTATAAAAAAAGTAAAATAATAAATATAATGTGAATTTAAAAAATTTATGGGTGTTAATATAAAAATTTTATGGATATCGACGGTAACATGGTCCCAAATAGTATATAACTCTATCCCCTCTTTATGATAGCATAGCAGAGTTGAATGTTATTTTGCTGGTATTGTTTATGTTTTGGTATTGTTTTAACACGGATAATATTTTAGTGTAATAATAATATGTTTTCAATTTACAAATTAAAAAATAAGATATTAGTTTATAACTTTTAAGAATTTTATTTTATTTTATTCATATTTTCCTGTCATAAAAATTCTTAAAAAGAATTATTAAAACACAGTCTCCTCTCTTATATATGTATTGGAAGTTTTTAAGTGGCCTTTTAGATATAAGTCTTTTTCTCGTGGGAAAAGAAAGAAAGATATTTTTTTACTATCTCCTAGTAATATTCTTTCGTCGTGAGGGGCAAATGGGTATTGGTATAACAGTTAGCCTTTAATTAAAGACATTAAATAGACAAACACCGACTTCGAGCTTTGAATCAATAACCAGTAAACCAGTCCGTGTGGACTGTAATTTAGGCAAGTAGTATTGAACAAACCGCATAACTTTCCAGAAATTAAGTGTGAAGAAAAGTACACGCCAGAAATCCTAAACTTTAAAGAATAAATTCTTGAAAGTGAAAAAACAGAAAACTTAGGCTGAGAAAAAGGAAACAGAATAAGATAACCTCAGACAAAAAAATGAAAAGAAAAGAAATAGTAGCAAATACAGGTCGTGTAGCAACCAAAAGTTTTTCAATGCTGAAGGTCAATTTCAAACTTCCCACTTGTCCGGAAGCAGCTAGCGGATTAACCGTGAGTCTGGTGCGAATAGCCTCTGAACATGAATTTGAGTAGAAAGAATCAAAAGCAAAATAGTTGCTTTTCAGAAGCAACCGCATTTGACTTGGTGCTGCGAATATTGTGTTATTGACAGTGACTGTTAACCAATGAAAAATTATTCTGTAGTCTCTGAACTCGTGTAAAATAGTTCTTTTATGATGTATATTCAATTTTTATATCATTAACTAAGAGTTAACACAGTTTATGCTGCCCGCAGAGACATGGATTATCATTAACTAAGAGTAATGATACATATATGATAAATTTTATCATACATAATTAGTTAACTTTTGTCCTAATCTATCAAATTACCTACCTATCGTATTGTTATTCACTTTCCCTTTCCTCTTCATATCTATCAACTGTCCCACTCCCTTTTGGAATAAAAAAATCTACGAACTTTCTTAAAAATAACTTATGAAGAGTGTGATACTCTCAGCTTAAAAAGGAACCCCTTTAATGAAAGGATAAATAAGATAACAACAAGTGAGTGAAAAGAAAGCATGCCAGACATGGACCACAGTGATAAACTCAACTCATTACTAGACAACAATTACAATAATGAAATGAATGAACAGGAATCAAAAATCTCCTTATAGAAGCAACTAAACACGGCATATAACCAGCTGTTACTCTCAAACTCCTAATCCTATTCAGACCACGAAAAACCAACTACATCATCCATGGCAATCCCCAGCCCCACCAGATTATCCCTTGCCATGGAGAGAACCGGGCAATGGTAAACACCACTCCACTCCTTCATTCTCCAATGAACAATTTCATGAATCAGTTAGGGATATGTGTTAATGTTAGTTGTTCTTGGAATAAATTTCACATGAATCAATTGTTATTGCAGGATTTTCTCCCCAGAAATCCCAACCGATGTAATTGTTACAGTGGGGGAAGCCGATTTTTCTCTACACAAGGTACCAAAATTTTGCACTTTTGCAAGGAACTTCAAAAAGTCGTCATCATCTATCGGTGATTTTGTGTATTGAAATTATAAGTGCTGGATTTTTTACGCAGTTTATTCTGGCGGCAAAGAGCAACTACATCAGAAAGGTGATAATGGAATCAGAGGAGAGTGACCTAACAAGAATAGACCTCACGAACATACCTGGAGGCCAAGAAGCTTTCGAGAAAGTAGCCAAGTTTTGTTACGGCGTCAATTTCGAGATCACCGTTCACAACGTCGCTCCGTTGCACTGCGCCGCCGTTTTCCTGGAGATGACCGACGAATATTGCAACGGAAACCTCGCTGGAAGAACGGAGGATTTCCTTTCTCAGGTCGGCGTCTCTACTCTCCACAGCGCCGTCGCGGTCCTCAAGTCCTGCCGGCAGCTTCTCCCCTTCGCCGCCGAAGTCAACCTAGTTGAGCGCTGCGTTGACGTAATCAGCTCCAAGGCTTGCAGCGAGGCGAACTTTCCGAGCCAGTCCCCGCCGAATTGGTGGACGGAGGAGCTCGCCGTGCTGGAAGTAGATTCCTTCGCGAAGGTGATTTCCGCCATGAAACAGCGCGGCGCTAAGTATCTAACCATCGCCGGAGCGTTGATCACCTACACCGAACGCACGCTGCGGGAGCTCGTTCGCGACCACAGCGGCGGCGGAAGAGGAATCATGTCGTCAAATTCCGGCGATTCGGATTCGGAGTCGAGAAGAAGCGAACAACGCGAGATTCTGCAGTCTATTGTCCCGCTCTTCCCGAAGGAGAAAGCGGCGTTTCCAATCAACTTCCTCTGCTGTCTCCTGCGGTGCGCGATCTATCTCCGCGCGTCGAGTTCGTGCAAGCGCGAACTCGAGAAGCGCGTCACAGAGATCCTGGAGCACGTGACGGTGGACGACCTCCTCGTGCTTACGTTCTCCTACGACGGCGAGAGGCTCTTGGATCTGGACAGCGTGAGGAGGATCGTCTCCGGCTTCGTGGAAAAGGAGAAGAGTACGACAGTGTTCAACGCAGGCGTCAACTTCAACGAACACTTCTCCGCCGCGATGCAGCGCGTGGCCAAAACCGTTGACGCGTACCTCGCTGAGATCGCTGCTTACGGCGAGCTCTCCATCTCTAAGTTCAACGGCATATCCATCCTCATTCCCGGAGGCGCTAGAAAATCCGACGACGATCTATATCGCGCCGTTGATATCTACCTCAAGGTACACAGATTACGTAATCAAGTTCCCAAAAAAACGGATTAACTAAAGAAAACGACACCTTTTGGAATTAAACTAATTGGCTAAATAGTCGGAAAGTTTTTTTAATCACTACTTAATTGCTTGATTATCTTAATAACCCTAAATTTCAATTGGTTTGGCCAATAACAGAATAACTACCAGTGTATAACACTTAAAATTGAGGTTAAATTATTTGAATTAATCATTAATTTAGTATTTGAATTTTCCTTTTTTTTTTCTTTGACTGAGTATTTTTATTTCTCTTTATAAACTATTAAAGTAATTAAATTGTACAACTGGCACTTAAAATTATAGGTTCAATTGTTAAGTTATGTTACTGACGTTCAACTGTGAAGTTAAGTTATTAATTTTGACTGTTAAAATTTGTCTAAAATATCATTTACCATACAATTTCTTTCGTACAACAATGACAAAATGGAATCTAGCAAAAGGCACTGTGTAACCCAGACCTAACCAGTGATCAAGTAACAAACTAACTCCACACGCGCTCACGCGTGTTGTTGCAGGTGCACCCGGACCTGGACGAGATAGAGAAGGAGAAGGTGTGCAGTGTAATGGACCCACTGAAACTATCATACGAGGCGCGTGTGCACGCGTCGAAGAACAAGCGATTGCCGTTGCAGATCGTGCTTCACGCGCTGTATTACGACCAACTACACCTAAGGAGTGGTATGGCGGAGGACAAGGAGGCGGTGGCGGTGGCAGCTGCAGTGGAGAAGAAACAGCTTCAAGCTGACGTGTCGTTGGTGAGGGAGAACGAGGAGTTGCGATCGGAGCTGATGAAGATGAAAATGTACATTACCGATTTGCAGAAAAATGTGCAAGGAACGTCGTCGTCTGGGAAGGAAACTACTGGGCCTGTAAAAAGGCCCACATTTTTCTCTTCCATGTCGAAGAAACTGAGCAAGTTGAACCCGTTCAAGAATGGGTCTAAGGACACGTCACACATTGACGATGCCCCGGTGGACTTGACCAAGCCCAGAAGGAGAAGGTTCTCCATTTCCTAGATGATTTCTTCCGTTCAGCCATCGTCACTGTTCTTAGTAAATTCAAATTTCCATGTTTTTTAGTCAAAATATATCCCTCTTCGTTAAAAGTATTTTTTTTAAAATTAGTTACGTTTCTTTTTGTCTTTATTGTTATTTTTTTTGTAATGAAGGTGTCAATTTGTAATTAATAAAAAGAGTGAAGTGTGATTGGATTTCTTATACTAGATTTGATCATATTTGTATCTATAACGGGGAGAGGAGCTACTAGTTTCAGTGTGAATTAATAATAATGTTCCGGTATGCAAATCCTGGTGTGATTAGCTACCAGAACAATCCTCGTCTTACTCTCTCAATACCAGTTAGAAAAATCCTGTTTGTACCAGATGCCCTTTCCTCTTTTAATACCTCTTCTAATAACCTCCAATCCCTACTGATCTGGGACTGCCCCCTTTCTTTTAGCGTTTTTTAAGTAACCAACCGTATATCTCGGCAGTCACTGGATTCAAGCCTAGGTTTGGGGAACTGCTTCCTATAATTTAGGAAACCACTATATAGTGGGCCTGTTGGGCCTATCAACGGCTACTCTGTCCCATGGCTGAGAAAAAATATCTAACTTCGTCCTGCGAGCTAGTTATTGTACCCAAGCTCGGAATCCGAGCTCTTCCTGCCTTGGTGCATGGCGGAGCTAGGTCGGTGTCCGAGCTAAAGGTCCGAGCTAATTATCCCAGTACACAGCCCTCCGACCCTTCGTCGAGCTTGCTAGGCTAAGGGTCGCATCCTGTACCTTGATTAGACATCCTGACAGCATTTATTACCCTGTACCTAACCGCTACACGTGTCAATCATCGACTTAGGCGGGCTTTAAATCTCGTGGCTCTCCTTGAAATAAAAAAGTAACCGTTTTCAGACCCTTTACCTTCTAACATATTCACTCTCGTGTGCGTTCTTCCGGCGGGATTTCGCGTTTCTAACCAATCTTTGTGTGTTCCCAGTCTTCTTCCAGGTACTCCTTCCATTCCCCCTTTTTCTTTTTCTTCATCAGGTAGTTTGTATTGTCTTTATCTTTGGCTATTCTGGGGTTGCGTTTGATAAGCGAAAACACTTGCAAACCGTATTATATCTTCGGCCCTTTATCTTTCTTAGTTTCGCCAGGGTTTTCTTGTCGTAGCCTTTACCCAAAGAAATAAATGTAGTTGAGTTTTGCTTCCCCCAAAGTCGTTGTCCTGCTTGTTTCAGATTTGGCCTTGTTTCTCCTGTTTCAGATTTGGCCTTCTGCTTTCTCCTCGCGTTTGTTTTCCGGGCGAAAGTGTTTTAGGGGTTTTTTAGGGTTTAAGATGACTTCCTATGATTCGCAATATCCCTGGGCTTCTTTGAGTTTGAATAGGGAATGTACTAGTTTGTGTACGGCAAAGAGGATTAAGGCTTTTAGGGATGGGCAAGCACTGTGTAAAAATGACGAAAAAGATGTGATTGTAGGGCTTTGTGAACTGGACGAGCCTGTGTGTAGAGATGGCACTCTTCCACCTATCCAAAGGTTCACCTTTGTTTACGCTACCCTTTTTGAGAGGCTTGGGTTCCGATTACCCTTTAGTGATTTCGAGAAGGATTTGCTAACTATGTTAAATGTTGCTCCTGCCCAACTTCACCCGAACAGCTGGGCTTTTGTCCGAGCTTTTCAGATTCTCTGTTCGGGTTTAGATATCGTCCCCACTACTCCCATGTTCCTCTATTTTTTCGAGTTAAAACAAAGCTCCCCTAAACAGTTTTGGACTTCTCTGAATAGCGTCAGTGGTCGAGGTCTCCTCACCCTGTTTCAATCCTCGTACAAGGGTGGAAAGGGTGCTTTCCTGAAAATTCTCGCTCCTGAGCATAACTCTACCTTGCTGGAGGGATTCCCCATGTACTGGACTAGGCTTCCCACTCCACAAGGTGCTCGCCAGATGGAGGAGCTAACACTGACCGAAAGGGAGAGCTGCGCTAGATTGGAGGGTTTAGAGGTCGTCTTTGATATTCGTAAAATACTAGACCTCGAGTATCGCAAAGTAGACTTAAAGTTGTTCATCGGTATTCACCCAACCATGCCCTCTATACTCTAAGTTCAAAATTATCTCTTATGCTTAATACTGATGTTTACTTTGTCTGACTTTATCAGAACGCCAGATGGCTCTATCACAGAGGGACTTGCTTCGTAGGATTAAACAGCAAGAGTCAAACAAGGTCGGGGCGAGTTCGAGGACGAAGGATTCCTCCTCGAAAGCTGTAGTTCTAGAGAGCGAGCCAGAAACCACACAAAGTGACCCCAAGTTAAAAAGAAAGAGAAACGATCCCTTGATCTCGGAGGCTTCGGACTCTACTGATAACGTCCCGGTTAGTGCTTTAAGCTTTAAAAAGAGTTTCTGGGATGAGAAATTTACTCACTTGGCATATGGTCGAGCTAACAATTATTTTCCACTTGATGATAAGTTGCTTTCAGGTCGTCAGCTTTCCTCGGTCCAAGAGGGACTTCTTCGCGATATCCATCAAGTTGAAGCCTCCTCCTTGTTCCTTATGAATCGCCTCGAGGCATCTGAGCGGAAAGAGTCAAAGGCTGTATCTGATTTGGCCGCTGCTAATAAGGAGATCGAGCAACTCCGAGTTGATTTGGTGGACTTTGCCACGTTGAAGAAAACTCTTGAAGATAAAGAGGCGGAGCTGACGGTTTTGAAAGCAGAAGTGGAAGAGTTGAAACCAAAGGCTGAGAGTTTGTCTATTCGGTGCCAAGTGTTAGAGGGCGAGAAAGAGGAACTTGCTGACCAGTTATGCTCGACTTTAAAGGAAGGTTTCCAGCTTGCCCTAGACCAAGTGAAAGTCCTCCATCCTGACATTGACATATCTGCAGCTGACATTACTAAAGAGATAGTAGATGGTCAGTTGATTGAGCTTAGTTAGATTTTCTGAGGGTTTTAGTTGTAGGGTACTTTACAAATGATGTATATTTTGTTACTTGTTTTGTGTTTGAAAAACTTTAGTGTAGTACTCGTCTAAAGAAAATGACTTTTGTGTTATGTCTCGACTAAACTTTCAAGGTTTTTTATAGTAAGTTTGGATTGCGTTAATCGTCGTGTAGTAATATAAACTTAAGTTGTACTTAAGTTGGATTTGGTAGTAAGCCCTCAGCGTGCTGAGGTTTTGTGTCTAGCTTGTAGCTAGGTCGGACCGAGTAAGTCCTCAGCGTGCTGAGGTTTGTGTCTAGCTCGTAGCTAGGTCGGACCGAGTAAGCCCTCAGCGTGCTGAGTGTCTAGCTCGTAGCTAGGTCAGACCGAGTAAGCCCTCAGCGTGCTGAGGTTTTGTGTCTAGCTCGTAGCTAGGTCGGACCGAGTAAGCCCTCAGCGTGCTCAGGTTTTGTGTCTAGCTCATAGCTAGGTCGGACCGAGTAAGCCCTCAGCGTGCTGAGGTTTTGTGTCTAGCTCGTAGCTAGGTCGGACCGAGTACGTGAAAATCTAAAATCTAAAAGAGAAGGAGTTTTTATATAAAGTTTGATGCCCACCTCGTTAAAAAACCCTCCAATAAGGTAGGGAAAAAGAGTGTGGGGTGTTATTTTTACAAGACGAAAAATAAATAGTTAAAGAACTGCTAACTGAAATAAAAACGCAGATTTGAGGCGTTCCATGTCCTAGGAATGGTCGCGCCATCCAATGTTTCTACTCTGTATGCTCCTCCCTGTAAAACTTCTTTCACTCGAAAAGGCCCGATCCACTTAGGTGACAATTTGTGCTCGACCTCGGTCAGATGTGCTCTTCTTAGGACTAGATCGTTAACTTTGAAGTCCCGAGAAATTACCTTAGTTCGATATCTCCGCTCCACCCGTTGTTTCGTAGCTTCTCCAGTAATCCTTGCTAGTTCTCGGACTTCTTCTAAGGTGTCCAAATTCGCTCGTATTCCTTGTTCATTTGATTCCGACGTCAGTTCTCTTCCGCCTTCTGCTGGGTTCCCGATCTCGATTGGCAATAGTGTGTCCGTTCCATACACCAGGCTGAACAGGGTTTCATGGGTGGTCGATTGTGGTGTTGTATGGTAGGCCCATAGGATTCTGGGGATCTCCTCAGGCCAGAGCGATTTACTAGCCAAAACCCTTCTCTTTAGCGCTTTGAGTATCACCTTATTAGCCGCTTCCGCTTGTCCATTAGTCGGTGGATGCTCTACGGAAGAAAAACGTTGGGTTATCCCCAATTTCTGGCATGTGCGTCGTACTTGAGAGCTGGAGAATTGAGTTCCGTTGTCGGATATGAGACGACGAGGTACACCGAATCGGCATACAATGTTCTTTCATAAAAATTTTTCCACCCTCGATGCAGCGATTGTGGCCACCGGGTCTGCCTCTATCCATTTCGTTAGATATTCTACTGCTACAATGAGGTACTTTAATTGGCGTTTTGCTAGAGGAAAAGGTCCAAGGATGTCTATCCCCCATGTATGGAAAGGCCAAGGAGCATGAATTGAATGCAGTATTTCCGGGGGAGCTCGGTGGACGTCGCTTTGTCTTTGACAAGGATCGCAATGCTTGACATGTTCCATGCAGTCCTTCCTCATGGTGGGCCAAAAGTAACCAGCCCGAAGGACTCTTAGCAGTAGAGCTCGTCCTCCAATATGACTGCCGCAGATTCCTTCGTGCAGTTCCGACATGATTCTTTGAGCTTGTGCGTTCTCCACGCATGTTAGTATTGGCCTTGAGAATCCCAAACGAAAAAGGTGCCCATCCACAAGGGTGTAGCGAGATGAGCTTCTCTTCACGCGTTGCGCTTCGTCCAAGTTAACAGGCAGGGTTCCGTCAGCTATGTAGCATCTGATAGGATTTATCCATGACTCGGATACAGAGGCTCCTTTTAGACTCATTATTCTGATTTCGCTGGATGAATCTACTCTAGGTGAAGTGAGTGTTTCCTTGATCACCGACCTGTGCTAGCCAGGTTTGGTGAGACTGGCGAGTTTGGACAAAAGGTCTGCTCTGCTATTGTCTTGTCGAGGAACGTGGTCAAGACAGAAATCCTGGAAAGTTTTTGCTAACAACTTTACGTATTCTAAGTATTTTGCTAATTGGGGATCCTTTGCTGAAAATTCTCCACTGAACTGACCCGTGACTAATAGAGAGTCACTCCGGGCTGACAATCTCTTTGCTCTGATCTCCTTAGCTAATAGCATGCCTGCAATTAGAGCTTCGTATTCGGCTTGGTTATTACTGGCTTTGAACGAGAACCTTAGGGATTGCTCAATTAGGATTCCACCTGGTCCTTCGAGGACTACCCCTGCTCTGCTTCCTTTCTGATTTGATGCTCCGTCGACGGATAGGACCCACTCAGGTGTGGCTGGTTTGACAGGAACTCCGTCCGTGCTTGATGATGTAGGCAAAGTGAGTTCCGCCAGGAAGTCAACCAACGCTTGAGCTTTGATCGGTCCTCGCTGCTCGTAGGTTATGTCGTATTCTGCTAATTCTATGGCCCATTTCACCAGACGACCTGTCATGTCTGGCCGTTTGAGAATTTGCTTTACAGGAAGATCGGTCTTGATTTGAACGCTGAAACTCTGGAAGTAGTGTCTAAGTTTCCTGGCAGAAGTGACGATAGCTAGGGCCGCTTTTTCAAGGGTTGGGTACCATTTTTCTGCGCCATGTAGCAATCGGCTAACAAAGTAGACCGGGTATTGTTTATCTTCTCGGTCTTGTACTAACACGGAACTTATGGCATGTTCGGTTACTGTAATGTATAGTTGCAAAGGATGCCCTTTCTGTGGTCGACTGAGCACTGGAGGTTGGCTTAGATATTCTTTGAGTCGGAGGAAAGCATTTTCGCACTCTAATGTCCACTGGAACTTTTCGTTCTTCTTTAGGCACTGAAAATAGGGGTGGCCTTTATCCCCGCTCCGGGCCAGGAACCTGGACAGGGCGGCCATCCTTCCTGTTAATTTTTGAACTTCTTTCATACAGCTCGGACTCTTCATGTTGATGATTGCTTGACATTTATCTGGGTTGGCTTCAATACCTCGTTCTGTCAACATAAAACCTAGGAATTTCCCTGCTTTAACCCCGAACACACATTTTTCTGGGTTTAACTTCAATTGATACTTGTTGATGGTGTCGAAAAGCTCTTGTATGTCGAGGGCATGAGCATCATTTCCTGTGGAAGTGACCACCATGTCGTCTACGTAAGATTCTACACTTCGACCAAGTAGAGGTTGGAGTATCCTATCCATCATTCTCTGATAAGTGGCCCCGGCATTCTTTAGGCCAAAGGGCATCACTCTATAGCAAAAGTTGGCCCTTACTCCCATGAAGGCAGTCTTGTCTTCGTCCGCCGGATGCATGCAGATTTGGTTGTACCCTGAGTACGCATCCATGAAGCTTAGCAGACCGCAGCCGAAGACGCGATCTACCAGAACATCTATATTCGGCAAAGGGTAGGAATCTTTGGGACATGCCAGGTTTAGGTCGGTGAAGTCGACACACATCCTCCACTTTCCATTTGCTTTTTTAACCATGACCACATTGGCGAGCCATTCCGGATACTGTATTTCTTTAATGTGTCCGGCTTCCATCAACTTTTTTATTTCCTCCGTCGCTGCCTTCTCTTTCTCGTCATTGAGTCTCCTACGCCTTTGAACTCGCGATTTTACCTGTGGGTTGATGTTCAAACGATGACAAAGTATGTCTGGATCAATCCCAGGCATATCTCGGGCTGACCATGCGAACGTGGACATATTTGCTCGCAAGACTCGTCGTATCGCTGTCTCCGTGGCTTGATCGAGGTCGGCTCCGATTCTTATTTTCTTCCCGGGGAGTATTTCTAACTCTTTAAGTTCACCAATAGGTTGTGGTCCTTGATCGGTTGGTGGTCGTGGATCGAGCTCGGAATCTGACCGATCTACCAAATTAGGGATCTGAGTTAGGCTGTAGGTATCTCGTCGAGTTCGCAAGCTTTTTTCATAACACTTTCGTGCCATTTCTTGGTCGACTTTCATCGTGACTACCTTTCCTTCAGCCGGGAATTTCATCTTCAAGTGTGTAGTAGAAACGACCGCGCCGAGCTTGTTGAGGGATGGTCTCCCGATCAATACGTTGTAAGATGAGGGGGCATTGACCACAATATATTTGACTACTATGGTCTTTGCTGCGTGCTCGTCAGAAAATGTTGTCCTCAGGTTGACGTACCCCCGAACCTCTACCTGTTCGCCTGAAAAACCGACGAGGACCCCATCGAAAGTGTAACATCCCTAGGGAATATTACTCAAAAATAAATATTTTAAATAAGCATTTTCATTAAATAATCATCTCGATAAAATTCCCAACGCGGGAAAATTTTATTTCATTAAGTTATCGTGCCAAAACTCATAACGGGCTCATAATTCATTACAAGTTCCCAAATTTTGCATTTAACATAAATTACAATTCATCAAAACCCTAGAGCTACTCCCATGCTAGCCCCTCACTCCGCCATCTGAACGTCCTCAGCACCACCTGCATCAACATCTGCTCCCGTGTAACGAATTACACGATCATCGCCACACACAAACAGAAAGGGTGAGCTGAGAAAATAAAATAACAAGAATATAACACAAGACAGTTCATTTACCCATCGTACTCATTATCTATAAATCTTGGCCAAGACCCTAACCCCAAGACTTATCAGTCTTCAAGTCACACAATTGGTTAGCCTTGAACTCGGGAATCTGATGCTCACACGAACCTGCCCGCGCGTGGTCCTGCCTCTACGAACCTCCCCGCTCGTAGTCCTGCTCTACGGACCTACCCGCCCGTAGTCCAACACATGTGATCCACCAGCCTCCGTACCTCCCCGCACGTGGCATCTCTCAACGTGAGCA
>Ga0209589_1011024_pt1 | contig 12925 bp, 9 predicted proteins | sample CowpeawhiteBW_FD_187525 | JGI IMG/M metagenome (GOLD analysis project Ga0209589, IMG submission 187525) | Root nodule microbial communities of legume samples collected from California USA - Cow pea white BW (SPAdes) (version 2) | ecosystem: Host-associated > Plants > Roots > Nodule | place: USA...
TTACCATTATTCAGTTATGGATGATGTAAGTCTTTCAATCATTATATATAGTTATATGATATATTTATCTATTTACTTATATCAAATCAATTTTATGTTTAGGTATTTGTCTGGTGTCACTGAAACTATGGGACTGAATGATGTATATGGGTTTGTAGACCCCCAACTCACTCATGAAGGCAACAAGTTTGATGACATCTAATCATATGTGATTGGATGCTTTCAACGCAGAATAGAAATTTATTTTGTCCCTTATATTGCTGGGTAAGTCATTTTTGTTAACTTATGAATATAATCTATCATTTTAATGCTTAACAATAAATTTCTTTTCTTCTCAGACATCATTGCCAATTACTTGTGGTTTCCCTAAGGGAGAACCTTGCTGTGTGGTTTTGCTCATTGCACCGCCCTCCCCCCAACCATCTTAGACAATGGTAAGAAACATAATCTTAAATCATATGAAAATGACATGTTATATAAAAGTATCCTAACTTATTCCCTTTATCATAGTTCAATTATTGGACATAACATGTTGTCAAGGAGATCAACGATTAAGGCAAAATGTCTTGCATGATATTTCTTCATTAATTGATTTTAATGTTGTTGATATAATGTAGTGTAATAGACAAACCGACTCATATGAGTGCGGTTACTATATAATGCAATGGATGATAACAATTGTGCGTGCTCGTATTACAACTAATTGAGAAACGATAATATATTTTTGAATTAAAACAATTACTTGGCAATATTCTAAAGTTTGGTATACTAAAGTTGTCTTTCTATATACTAACTTAATGTCTTATTTTGCAGACATTCAAGAGTCCTTTGCCAATTCCCGTGAAGTCCATAAAGTTTGGTAGGATAGCATGTGCAAAATTCATTATTCAAATGTACAATAGTTGTATGACCCGTGAAAATTAAATAATTAAATAAATAATTAATTAATAAATGCGGGTAGGAAGAACATTTATGATATTTAATTCTGGTTTGTATGACGTGGAAAAGTATTAGCTCAAGTGGTTGAGAGTACTTTAATTGTGTGAGAGGACTTGGGTTCAAGAACATTTATTATTGTTTTAATAATATGTATAATTATGTTGTGAAATAATATAATCATAGAATAATATTAATCATCATGAAACATGAATTGGTTGAATGGGGTTGTGTATTGAATTGAACATTGGCATGGTTATGGGTTCGAACCTTGGTAGAACCAAATTAGGCTCTCTTTTTGTCAATTTTAGTTCCAAGGATTCTTCCTTTGTTGTTATCTCCATAGGTTACAAATCCTTATTCTTTCAATTTCAACTTTGCAAATTTGGTCTTATCTCTTGTCATATGCCTTGAGCAGACACTATCTAGGTACCATAGGTCCTTCTTTTCCTGTTTTATGACTTGCAAAACAACATAGTATTACATGGTACCCTTTGATAGTTTGGGTCCAACATGGTTATGCCTTTCTAGATCCTTTTGGGATCCATTTCATAAATCCCTAAGGTACATCATACTTTCTAACATGACAATTCTTAAGAATATGACCTTTCTTCATACAGTAGTTGCAAGAAATGAAGGGCATAGCATTTGGCTCACTCTTGGAAAAGAAACTAGAGAACTTCTTGGCTTTCTTTTCATGGATAGGTGTATAACCAAGTCCAGCCTTTCCAAAAACACAATTTTGAGAGCCAAGAACAGCTTCCAAGTTTGCTTCTCCTCTTGTGAACTTTGCGCATGTTTTCAAAAGATATTTCACTTGATTTTTCAAAGTAGTGCAGTTTTCACAAGGTTTTATAGCCAGCTGTTTTTCAGAACAATCGACTGAATTACTGTAAATCATTTTAAAATGTTCGAAATCAGTTTTTAAGTCAACTATTTCTAATTCTAGTTGGCTAACTCTTTTTTCTAGCTAGCTATTTAATCCTTTTAGCCGATTGTTCATGACAACAATTTTGTTTGCCTCACTATGCAACTCTTCAAAGTCATGCAATAATTGGTAATAGTCATTCTTATCTTTGGATGACAAGGAACTTACTTGTCTTGAGGAGGATGATTCATATCTGGCCATGAGGCATAGGTTTGCTTCCTCACTTCCTTTTGTTAATTTTGAAATGGTTGAAAAGCCAAGAAAGGGGGGTTGAATTGGTTAGTTAAAAAAATTTAGGCTATCTTTACAAGCTAAAAACCACCTTTAATTGAATCAACTAGATCACCAAGTTAGGATGCAAATAGTACTGAACTATAAACTTTCAATCGATCAAAAATAGAGTTAACAGATTGATTTTACTAAATAGATTATGTTCTGGTATAATCAATTGATTGAAACAGAAAAACAGTCTGATGAGGCTCCTCCGTCGCGGTGTTCACCGGAAAACCTCTCCCAATCGGTGTTCTACCAATCGATGTCCTGCTAACGTGTGAAGGTGTGAAGATGAAGAAGCAAGCCGCGCGTGAATGATTCACGGATGTAGGATGTTTGGAAGAATTGGGCTCGGGCCCAATTAAGTTGATGGTTCTTGGATCGATTGCTATTTGCAAACCCAAACAGGTGACAGACTACTGTACATGGAGAAAATGTAGTATTTGATGTAGATGAGAGTTGGGTCGCAGGCCCAATGCCAATTCTTCAATAATTGGTAGCATAGAAAATAGGCTGCATTTAGCAAACAAACCCAATTAGAACACATTTATTTAATTAAAAATAAAAGAAATTAAAAGAAATTAAAAAGAATGAGCCTAGGCGTTAGCCCAATGCTATAAGCCTTATTGGGGTCACATCATCCCCTCCCCCTTGAAGAGGATCTGTCCTCAGATCTAGAGGGTGATTAAAGGCCCACAACAACAAAAATTATAGTACCACCAGGATTAAAAACAAATTTGCAGTAGTCATCAAATAAAAGTGAATTAAAATCATAATGACCATGCAGTAAAATTGAGTGGGGGCTATGTTAAAATGGGCTTATAAATTTTGAAAAAGTTGGTATGAGACCCACTTCACAAAAAGAATGTTTTACACTTTTACTATGATGATTTTTGAAAAGAATTTAGAGTCAAAGTCTGTTTTTACACAAGATGTTGAGGAGGATGAAATAAGGGAATGAGATTGAAAACAAAATGTTTGAGATGGAAACAAAACAAAAGATTTACTGACAAAGTGAATAGAATTTAAAGATGTAAGAACTTCCTTTGAAAATTGGAATTGAATGGAAGGGATTAGTGAAAAGCTAACACCAAATCCTTAACAATGAGTTCCCTTTTTGCATTTAAAATGATCTTTAACTCTACCACTTGTGATTGGATTTCAAGATTGCTCTCTTGTTTTATTTTCTCTCTTTCCTCTAATTCTTTTCTCTCATTCTCTTCTTTTTCTATTCTTAGACTCTCCTCTTTAGCCTTTTCTTCTTCCTCTTTTTTATCTGCTCTTGTATCTCTTTTTCCTCTTGTTCTCGTTGAGCACAAAACATCTCAAACTCTTCTTTTTCTCGCTTCTTTTCAAACTCTAGAAGCTTTTGATGTTTAGCTTGCTCTCTCTTGTATTTTTCTCTCTTTCTTTGTTCACTCAAGAGCAAGTCTAAATTGTGCTTAAAATCTTTTTCTAGTCTAGAAAACTTAACAATGTTTTGGATGAATACATCCCCAATGTCAATGAAGTCTATTATCCTAGCTTGTTGTGCTTTAGTGATCCTAAATGAAGGGGGAATGAAATGTTTCCACATGCATGTTTTTAATTCATAAAATATATTGATGCATGATTTTCTCCCCTTTTTCACATTATATTGTCTCTCTTGTCACCAATCAAATGCACGTCCTACAAACCTAGATGTAACATGCCGAAGAATATCTATATGATTATATTTACTAAACATTGGTTGCACCAACTTCTCAGTATCCCACATCCAATCTTTAAATGATATTGGTCCTATATCTTCTCCAAAGAATGGAATGTCACTATGAATGGTATGATGCAACTCATGACTATTATGCCTATCTAAATGCACACTATTATGCTTATCTACATGCATACGGCTAGAAGAAGAAAAACTCATTTTGAAACACTTTTGACAAAACAATTTTTCACAAAGTTGATGAATTTCTAAAGAGAAAGTAGTGGAAAAGAGTTCTAGAGATACTCCCAGGAAAGGGAGGTGAGTCACATGGACAAACTTAGGAACCAAGCCTTTCCTAGCCAGAGATCTCTAAAATGCTTTCACAAAATTTCTCATTAAAAATACAAATAAAAGCATATTGTATGAAAAATAAATTGACAAAGTGTGTGAAGAGAGTGCAAACTTAAAGACCAAAAGAAGGTCAACTAGGTGTTAAACACATTGCACCTAGATATCACGGTGACCTAAAACATAAATGGCAAACATACAAAACACACAAAACCTGGATATTGAAAGCATAAAAACGGAAAACATAAAGGCGAAAAAAAACATAAACTAGACGAAAAAAATCCTAAGTGAAAATTCAAGTGGTCGTTGGAACCCCTTGAACCTTACACTACACGCTTTAAAAACTATTACAAACCTGCTAAGGATGGGATTGCTCTAAAGCATTTTCCCACCTAAGCCAAATAAAAGGAGAAACTGAAACAGCAAACTAAAACAAAATACACCCAAAATACCGTGATATGGAAACAACAAATCACAAAATAAAAGAATGCTATGCTATGTCGCCAGCCTTCAAAGATGTATCTCCCTCAAGTGTTTCTTCCACTTTGGTGCTCTCAAGTCCCAGCTTACGCCAACAATTCCGCTCGGCAGTTTACTTCCCAACAAATTCACTCACCCCACCAGAAGAGGCTTGACCTACAAAGGCTGCCAAAACAATGAGATGCAAAGAAGCTAAACTAGATCCAAGGAAAGCATGTTGCGTAAGAGTAAAAAAAATCAGGAAAACAAGAAAAGCTCAAATGAAAGAATGGAACAACATCAATTGAAAGATTTAATAGACAAAATCAAAGGATAGCCAACAAAGACAAGCAAGAAACAAGGCAAAGCAAGAAAGGGATGGCACTCAATAGAGAACCTAAGGAATGTGTCTAGAACAAGAGTAGCAAAACTAAAATAAAAAAGATACAAAACAAGTTGAATCAAGAGCATATGCAAAAGACATTGAAAAAGAAAGTAGCAAAATATGTGATGTTGTAGCACGCTGTTTACTCAAACCACGTTATCAAAATATCACTTTGCAAACCAGAATTACCTTTCATGTAATTTGTTTTTGTCATCTTATTGCCCTTTCTTTTCACTGATTTCTTTCTTTTGCTTTTAACTCTCAAAGAGCATCAACAACAGCTCGCAACAGATTGAATATGCCACTTCCAATTCAGTAATCAAAAACATATGATAGAGGACAAACGATTCAACTCAAAAATAAGTTGGAAACAAAGACAAGACAGAAAATGTTCAAATAATGCAAAGAAATAACAGAGTGATGCATCAGCTTGCACTCAATCAGTTTGAAACAATGCATCAAAATATCATACTACAATGACGGTAAGCCATCAACATAGTGGAACACAAGGACATGGTCGTGACGCTAAACAAAACATAACTGAATGAAGTGAATAAATTTGTGGTTGTTGTTGTTTCCAGACTGATGCATATAGTATGACAGCGTCACAACACCAACTGAATCAATCATGAATCAAGAGTCAACAAAAAAAATGAAAGCAGGTCAAACATTTGTTGAAAACTGCTAAGGAACTGAGGCGCCAACACTCTATTTCAATCCAACAGGTTCAAGTATTTTGTCATAGCAGTTATGAATCAGAGTGCAAAGATACTTTAGATTAGACACCAAAATGTAAGGAAAATAACTTTTTGCATAATAGATACACCAATAGTACTGAAATTAAAAAACACGGTACTGAATTGAGCAAACAGGAATCATTGATGCTCAAGTGTAACACAGGTCCAACACTGATTCATACAGATATAACTGCAGATACTGAATTCCAACAACAATTTGAGCCATATAAGAACTGCGTCATAATAGAATCAAACGCAATCAAAGAATACTAAATTGTGCAAGACAGATGCGAACACAGCCTATGCATTGATTTAATCAATATTGAATGTCCATTTGAACAATCTGAACAAAGTCAGATATAGAATTAGGTAAGTGGAACACTACAGTTTTGTCAGCACAATCCTTGGCAAGAAATGCAAATGTGGAAACAACACAGGAACCAAACAAAACTAGAAAGCAATTGGACAAACAATGCAAGAACTCAGCACGAATTAAACATGAAAGAGTGAAAAATACACTACAGAAAATTGCTATTGATCTACTAGCAATATGTAAACTCCACAAAACACAGAAAACTAAGCATGTGATACACAGTAGGGACAAAAACAGATGTGCAACACAGATCAACAGAAAAAAAAATTAGGCACACATCTATGGAATCATTAACATAGAAAATGAATTAACAAAACCTAAGACAAATACACGAGATTATAAAATTGAAAGCTAGGTAATCAAAATTGAAATTAAAACCTAAGAGAGATGCATTAAGTGGCAAATTGAGAGAGCTAAACATTTCAACAGCACAATTATTGATTCAAGGCAATCTGAACAATAATAAAGAATCAATTTTAGCACGAAAACACATCAGTAACACTTATTCAAACAGAGAAGCAAGGAAACTCCAAAAATCAGAAAAGACGCAACCAAAGCAGGAACAATACGGAATCAAACAGATAAACAAAAATAATAAAAAAATTACAGAGATAAAGAAGAAGCTTATCTCATCCCGATCCAGTAGGAGTGGCTCTGAATACCACTTGATGAGGCTCCTCCGTCGCGGTGTTCACCGGAAAACCTCTCCCAATCGGTGTTCTACCAATCGAATCTCGCAGAGAGCGAGGGAAACGCAGCAGAATGGTTCGTGTATGGTGTTTAAGCTCGAATCTCACTAGTTTCTGAAACCCTAAGAGGTAAAAACCTAATCTAGGGTTCGGATTGGAGCAGAAATGAAAGGTGGGAGTACTCTAAAAAAAACTATCATTCATCAAAGCTCCCATACATGAGGTTGGCCTGCCTTTATATAGGTGCAAAGGCAGCCGAGAAGCAAAGAGAAAGAGGAAGCCAACTAACAGATTCCTAACGGCAAAAAAAAGGGAGAAACGGGACAAGCATTCCTATCTAACGGAACTGAACCCTAAAGGGCACAACCCTCTCAAGAACCCTAGCGGCTGGTGATGTAGAAACCTAGCTGCGGCATGGGTGTACCTTAGGCGAAAGGAATGGATTCACGAGACAGAACCCTAATTGCAGAATGTTATTGGGCTGCACGGGTGAAAGGGAATTGGATGCGTGAAGGCTAGAAGAAAGTTGGGCGAGCAAGAACCCTAACTGCACCTATCTTCAATATGGATGCACATTGGAAAATTGGTTGGAAGCGGTGAGTGTTGGACCCGTTGATGTAGATTAGGCTTAAGCCCAATAACGTTGATTCATGAGCAACGGATGGTGTGATAAAGGAAGCCCAACAACGCTAATTGAAGACGAAGCATGAAGGTGTGAACCGTTAGCAAAGAAGAGGAAAAGGGTTGGCTCGACGCATTGCTGGGTTTGGTGGCAATGGGCTGAATCACTCGTTGCAAGCCCAAACAGAGGAGTTGTCCTACTGACGCGTGGAGGTGTGAAGATGAAGAAGCAAGCTGCACGTGAATGATTTACGGATGCAGGATGTTTGGAAGAATTGGGCTCGGGCCTAATTAAGTTGATGGTTCTTGGATCGATTGCTATTTGCAAACCCAAACAGGTGACAGACTGCTGTACATGGAGAAAATGTAGTATTTGATGTAGATGAGAGTTGGGCTGCAGGCCCAATGCCAATTCTTCGATAATTGGCAACATAGAAAATAGGCTGCATTTAGCAAACAAACCCAATTAGAACACATTTATTTAATTAAAAATAAAGGAAATTAAAAGAAATTAAAAAGAATGAGCCTAGGCGTTCGCCCAATGCTATAAGCCTTATTGGGGTCACATCACAGTCGACTGAAATACTGGGAAAAATGCAGAAATGCGAATTTGAATTTTAAACCAGAAACAATGCTCAAGAATGATCAAGACTAGTTCCAAATGATTATACAAACATGCTCAATGCTCAATGGGTTTTCGGCCATTTCTTCTTCAGGAAAAGAATCGAGATTCTGAGAAATAGATGGGAGAGTGTTTGAAGCAGAAGAGTGATGGGCAACTTGTTGTGCTTGAGCTCGTCTTCTCCTTGTGGCACTATTATTTCTGTGGGCAGTTTTCTCTATCTCGGGATCGGTAAGGAGTGGTTTTTAAGATGCAGTCCTCCTTGTACGGATCCTACCCTGTATAAACTATAGTGGCTACATCTAACCCCAACAAAAATGGGTTTAGCTCTTCATTGTCATGGAGAGCTCAAGCTTGCAAATGAAAGAGATGGAAGAGAAAGAGATACAAAGAGGAAGATGGAGTTGTTCCCACAAGCCCTAGCACTCCTCCAAGCTCTCCAAATGTGTTCTTCGTGCCTCCAAAATGCCAAAGATCTGTTTCCCCTCGCGAAAACAGAAGAAAAAGAGCCAACTTGCCACATCAGCAAACACTAGTGCCTGGCGGAAGGGTCTCACCGTCAGGCGCTAACCAAAAAACAGTGGGCAATTCTTCCCGCTACCGCCCGGCGGTGTCCAAGTGCCGCTAGGTGGTGACCAACAATGGTTCCTGGTTCGCGCTAGTTTGGCGCCTAGCGTTGGCGGCCTATTGCGCCTGGCGTTGGCCTTGTGTCACCGGGCGCTTCCTGTTGACATTTTTGCTCTTCTCCTTGCTATTTCGGGTCACTCATTTGTTTGAACTTTTGGAGCAAAGCTTCCAATCTACAAAAAGGACACAAAAATGGGGATTAATGGTATATTTAGATCAATGTAACCCAAAATGTATTTATTTACAAAAGTAAGGTAAAATTGAGGATTAAGTAGGTTAAAAGCTTTGGAAGAGATGATTTTGCTAATGAAATATAGCTTGGATAATGGTAAAAATTAACATTATCAATTACCTGTTGAAAAACCATTCAACAAACTAAAAGAGACATTTTAACCTGTTGAAAAACCATTCAACAGATAAAAAAACACACCTAAGACCAAAAACATCTAATTAATGCTATAAGGTCTACAACATGAATTACAAACTTAAAATACACTTTCTAAATGATATAACTACATGGAGAGCACACGTTCTAGCCTTGATCAATCATGGTTAATATCAAATCTCCTTTCTTTCATCAATGTAGGCTTCATTCCAATGGTAATGGCTTCAAAATAGTTCGAAAGAGCTTCATTCAATCTTCATCAAACCTACAAGAAGCAAACCACCTTGACTTCTCATGTCAACAATCTCCCCCTGATTTGATTAAGCCAACCTCTATTTCCTTTCATCTATTTTCTTCTATCCCCCATTTCAAAAATGCTTCCAGTTTTTGGATACCAATTGATGAAGTGATACCTTAGTCTGAAGCTTGTGAACCTGAAAAACATTTTACAGTAGCAATACACACAAGCAAGCAAGTATACAAATGTGATCAATAATATTCAGATGCATAAAGCTAATATAATCAGCCGACTAAAATGAAAAACAACCAACTGAAATAGACAGAACTCAAACTGAAAAATCACAAACACAAGGATGCAATGCATGATCCTAAACAACCACCACACTCAGTCATCCTGAGGAAAATTTCTGGTCTGGAATGAGTGGAGCATATCATGGATATCATGGATTTGGTCATCCAATGCATTGAACCTCTCATTGCAAAAGTTGTGATGTGCATGTTGAGATACATTGAGCTTATGCAGTTGGTTCAGCACCATCCTCTCAAAATGTGAGTACACAGAGCCTCTATCCTCTAGCGGGTTGTAGGGAATCAAGTCCATAGGTCCAGCAGTTGGTTCTTCCTCTTGATTTACACTACTTGGACCAGCTTCATGGTCATGTGCACCACCAACAACAACTCCAGCAATTGTCCATCCATTTCCCACCTTGAGAAAGCCCATTTTGTGCAGATTTTGGTTGGAGATATGGTTCAACAATCCAATTGACTCTTCTAGCTCATCTTCTACATCAATTCCAAAGTATTCAATGAATTTAGACACCAAAACCACATATGGTAGCCTAAAATCCATGAGCCTCTTGGCCTTGAGCATGTGATCACGAAACACATAGATCCAATCCACTTGGATGTTTTTTTGAATGCAGTACATGAGTATCAAATCTCCCTCATTCAATGTTGAATGGTTGCTACCACGTGGAACTATGATTTTTGTGACTATCATAGCAAGAAGCCTTTGATCCACCTTGAGACCACCAACATGGAAGTTTTTTATTTCAGCAACAGGATTCCTCAAGCATTAGCCATAGTATTGCATCTTGTTGAATTCTGGAACAGCCCTAGTTTCACCTTTTCTCACATACACACCCCTTGGTTTGAGTCCAACCACAACTTTCCAAGCTCTCTTGTTGATCTCCATTTCAACACCCTTGATACTGGACAGTAGGACATCATTTTTGAACTCCAAGTTGGTGAAAAACACCTTCACCAAGTCTGGATAGATTTCCCCTGAAAGTTCAAGGAAGGACTTCAACTTTTGATGCTTTAGTTCTTGGAATAGACTCTTAAAGCCTTCAGCCCTTAGCCATGAGAACCTCAGCACCTTAGGAATGTTGATATGTTTCCTATTCATCTCAATGAGGAACACTTGAATGTTGTCCTCATGATCCTCAAACCATGCTTCAATTCTTCCATGGCTTTCATGATTTGGAGACCTTGGGGTAGGAGGAGTGGAGTGCTCATCATCAGATTGGATAGCTTTTTGGAAACGATGAGGCATGATGAGTGTTGGTATGGCTGTTTCTAAGAGATGTATGATGCAAATGCAGCAATACAAGTGCAGTATTTATAATTGAACCAGCTGATTTTCAGAAATAGTTGATTAAATGGTGCAGATTTTTCTATTTAATTTGTTTTAGGTTACCCAAATCAGTTTAATGCAGTCCAAAACAGTATCTTATGCATTCATGATGTTTTCAATGTGTTTTTATGAGAGAATCAATCAATTCAGATCATGTCAGTTGCATGCACATTGGAATTGTACACTAAAATGCTTTTTGGTCAAACAAATCAGTAAAAGTAACACATGGTTGATGAAATGAGCAGTTAAGAGCAAATAATACCTGACAAAAAGATGCTTTCTTTGACTGGGTCAACTTAACAATTCAATTCGTGAGTAAATGCATAGTTTAAGTAAAATCAACACGTTGAAAAACAAAATCAGTCGATTAAAACAGCATCAGAGCATCAGAGATTAAAAACAGAATCTAGTTAAGTGAAATCAGCTGACTGATTTTGAAAATCAATCAATTGAAAATCGTGAAATTGAACTTCATTTCTCCAGATTCAGTTTTAATGAAATCAACATACTGAATTGTGAAAATAGCAATTTAAATATCACAGTAGATCAGTTTTTCATCATTTAGTGGTAGTTTAAGTGAAATAAACATGTTGAAAACAGAATCAACAGGTTGACAGATCATGAATTGTGCAAACAGAGGCAGATTTAAGTGAAATCAACACATTGAAATGCAAAATCAACAGGTTGAATATGACAATTTTCAACTTTTGCATACAGCAGCAGATTTTTGTGAAACCAATGAATGAGTACATAAGATTAAATGCTACAAACACATCAGACCACATTCTTGATGTCTAAAATACCTAGTTCAGTTCTTAGCTTGTTAATCCTATCTCTAGCCAATGGTTTTGTGAACAAATCTGCCAATTGATTTTCAGTTTTAACAAATTTGATTTCACAATCACCCTTTTGAACATGATAACGAATGAAATGATGCCTAATCTCTATATGCATGGTTTTAGAATGTTGTATTGGATTCTTGGTTAAGTTGATTGCACTAGAATTATTACAATACAAAGGTACCTTGCTTAGCCTTACACCATAGTCCAAAAGTTGATGTTTCAACCATATAAGGCCTTTTTCAATTTGAAAACATGTGGTTAGGATAGAGATGATCCTCAAATCCAGGAGGTTGTGATACATACACTTCTTCATTTAGGAAACCATTCAAGAATACACTTTCCACATCCATTTGATGCAATTTAAAGTGAACTTTAAGTTGTATATATAAATTAATTGTTACTATTAACTCGTTCCTTCTAGTGTTTCCTTGTTTTTGTGGTGATACCTTGGTGGACTTTAAGTTTAAATTAGCTCCACAAAACCGGATTTTAAGGTAAAGTTTGCACTCACTTATATAATATGAAATTGTCTTATTTCTAATCGATGTAGGACTTCCAACCCTCTCATCCCACACCGAAATATATACATTTTATACATGAAACTAGACATTAATATGTATATTTTACAAATTTCCTCTAAATTTAGAATACATTCATGTTTGTGAAAATTTATATTATAACCTACGAAGAATATTGTAATACACGGACATACTTTATTACGTAATTGTGAACTTAATATAAAATTCGAAATACTTTATATTAGTAGAACGAGTCTACTAACGTGGGGTGTTACATTCTTATTTTATTATAAGAAAATAAATTTGATATTTGTATATTTTAAGTAGGATATATTATTTAATAAATTAAATTTAAATTTTACTTTTTAATTTCGTAGAATTTACTTTTCCATTTTATATTAAATAGAAATTAATAATATAACTAAAGAATATATATATATATATATATATATAAATATTATCATTTATTATTATTTATTATAAAACATTTTGTTACTATTTATTATATTTATTGTCATTTATTATATATATATATATATATATATATATATATATATATAATTTAAATTTATTTATTATATATATTAAAAATTATAATTTTTATATAATTTTTTTTTTT
>Ga0209589_1011028_pt1 | contig 12920 bp, 4 predicted proteins | sample CowpeawhiteBW_FD_187525 | JGI IMG/M metagenome (GOLD analysis project Ga0209589, IMG submission 187525) | Root nodule microbial communities of legume samples collected from California USA - Cow pea white BW (SPAdes) (version 2) | ecosystem: Host-associated > Plants > Roots > Nodule | place: USA...
CATTTTTTAACTTTAGAAAAAAATTAATAAATATTGTTTGAAGTTTAATTAAGCATGATCTAAGTTTTAAACAATAATCTTATAATAAATTTTCAATCATGAAGTATGTAGTGATGAACATTGTTTATAGGTAATAATTTTAGACAATAATTTAGTCCATAATGTTTAGACAATACATTTATGTTACATAGTTTTTTTTTTAAAAATCATGTTATACATGATTTTGAACTATGACATCAACAAGAGCATCAGAGGATAGATCAAATCAAACTCATATTTAAAAAATTACAAAACAGAAATGACATAATAATAATAATAAGGGAGTTGAATATGAAAAAAATTATAGTCTAATAACCTGAGGAAGAGAATCAAATCATTGAAACTTGTGTCTTTTATCAATCCCCTAATTTACAAGTTTATTTGCACAAAGAATTTCCTTTGTAAAAAATGTGAATTATTTTAAACTCTTCATGCATTTTCACCATCTCTTTCGAAGTAGCCATGAAACAATTTAAGGAGATTGAAAAAGCTTAAATCAAAGTAGAATTACATTCTAATCACCCCTATAATAACCCCGTAATATTAGCATATAAAGCATTTTGAATACACAAATAAAAAGAGAAACTTTTAATAAATTCTACCATAAACGACCTTGACCAAGGTCTAATAATCCCATATGTATTAATTTTGATCCATCCTACAATAGACATCTTCTAAATAACTTGAAGAGTCCTAGTTTCTTTCCTATGTCTAGTTTGAATATCAAAGAACTTCAAAATTAGAAAAATTAATGGTAACAATATGCAAAGCCTTTTTAAAAGAGTTATCATATATCCTAGCATATTCCTTTATAGTTTTATGACCGACACCATATATATATATATATATATATATATATATATATATATATATATATATATATATATTTATTGTTCCTACAAAAATAATAATAGATTATTGTGTGACTCAAATCTTATCTTACCCCAATATTTGAATCTCTTAGATGGTTACTCTTCGGCCTTATTCGATATGTCTTCGCATCTTGACGCTTGGTGGAACATATTGGACGTTACCTGTGAAAGGACTCCAACGATTAAGTCAGCTAAAGCTCTTAAGGTCAAATACTAATCTTTAAGGTCAAATCTTAATCTTTAGCACTAATGATTTGTGTACCTTTAATTGCTGAGGTCCACTCTTATGTATAGGCGTTAAATTATGTTGGTTTTAAGTTATGGGTTGAGTCTTGTGTTGGGCCTATGTGGGCTCATATGGCCTCCATTGGGCTCATATGGGCCCAAGCTTCAGGTTCCATGCTTGGCCCTAGAGTGCTCATTTTATTCAAAGTTAGAGTTGATGGGTACTTATGAATTTGTCGTATAGTATTTGTTTTAATTTCGACAAGTACTCAGATGACGATTTTCTTCTAAGTTAGCAGTCTAATCCGGGTACTTATGAGATAACAGCTAGTTCAGTCATTGGTTCATGACGGCCAATACATACATACATACATATATATATATATATATATATATATATATATATATTAAAACTAGAATAACTTCTCATTGCAACATCCATATAGATTAAATATAGATTAAGTAATTGCAACCAAACTACCATGAACTTTAATAAACAATATAAAATCAATAGGAGAACAAAAATGTGTACCACAAAAAAACTTGTTGCATCTAAGCCCAAATATACCATGTAGTATGACATTAAAAAAAAATGTAAAATGTGTTCTCTTCTTATTGCTTATATAGAGTACACAAAGAACACAGAGAAACCTCTATATTGAATCTCGTTATCAGAAGACGTTTTATTATGTAATGATTTCCAAAAGAAACCAAAGTTTTGGCATAAGGGATGAAATTTACCCAAATCAACTACCCTCGGTTAATAGAAAGAATAAAGTAATAAAGAAATTCCTAGAAACATTTTGAATCAATAGGTCATAATCATCTAAGGACTAATTAAGGATATCAAGCAATTCAGTAAAAATGAATTCTTTTAGATTTTATAGGTCAAGTATGATATGATCCTTTCTAACAAAGAGTATGATCTTTCTGAATTTGATTCTTCTATACGCACAAACAAAGACAATCAGAGAAGAACACAAAATAAGATAGAAATTATAGAGTCATAATCTAACAAATTGATAAGTCAAATGAAGATTCGTAAAAAAGATGTTAATATGATCCATTGAATTGTAAGATATTACTACTAACACAATTTGTTAGTTCCAAAAATTAATTCAAAAGTTCAATCAAGATTATCTAATATAATATCATGTCAGTCATTAATGTCCGGCCAAACAGAAGATGACTAGTACAAAACAATCTTCTTAAATATAGGTTTAAAAAATTTACCTCATCAAGAAAGCCCAAGACATAATTAAAAAAAAAAAAAAAAAAAAAAAAAAAACTCCCAACCCAACCTAAGCAAATAAACCTTATTTTCAACTTGAATATTCAAAATTTGGAGACCCCTTTTAAAGTTATCAATACGAAATTGACTCCACTTAACAATAACTAAAATATTCAAAATATGTATTTTTATTCCCATCTAACAATTCATGCTAACTTTCTCTTTCTAGCACATTGCTTGAAAATACAATGCATTATTAAGATCCTCCAAAACTTGTATTACCTTGTTGAAAAAAAAAATCCCTTTTTCCTTCAAATCATAAACCTCCAACCATTAATGTATCAAATTCAAAATTTGTTACCTTTCAACAATCAAAACTTTACACCTAAGAAGATTGGGAATCAGAGGGATAGCAGAGGGTTTGACATATAGAGAAATGAAACAATTTTTAGCTTAGGGAAGCTTCAGAAATGTTTTGCAATTTGAAAATAAAATTTGAAAAGTCTGTCATGTTGTCTCAACTACGCTACAGTGTTCACACTTATTAATTTGTAAAGAGAAATGTCGAAAAACAATATATGTTGAATTCTTCGAAGAGTAAAGTGAAGGATAAGATAATAAATTAACTAAAGAAAGCTTAAATGACAAAAAAACCAAATCTCAAGCTTTTACAACGAGGGTATTAACAGAAAATGAAATTGTGAAATGATGAAAAATAAAAGACAATTGTCAAAGATTTAGATATGGGTATTTGACTAATATCTTTAGTAGTTTGGTTTTTTTAGTTTTACAAATAATTTGATTTTATAATTTTATTATGATTGTGATTTGATGCGAGAGCACGTGAAATTATAAATAGTAAAAGTAAACCAAGTAAATAGATTTTTAAGGAATATATATATATATATATATATATATATATATATATATATATATAATAAGTTTATAATATTTTTAAATTATTATGAACATTTTATGTTTATACTAACTTAATGTTTTTGGGATATTATAAGATACATTTTATTTTTTAATATTCATTGAACTATATGTTTGATTTAAACATTAATCCATTTTATATATAAGCTAGATTTTGATCATACGCACGAGTCTTTGTTTTTTATAATTATAATTATTTAATTATAAATAAGTAGTATCCTTTTAATATTGTTAGTTTAAATTAAATGAAATATATGTTGTAGATCATATATTTTGGAATGAAATAGATGTTGTAGATCATATATTTTGGATTGACCTTGGCAGTCATTTACAATATTTTTTGATTTATTTGTGATTTGATGAAAACATGACATTGATTGAAGGGTAGAATTTAAAGTATTAAGATATTTTAGTTGTTTATAATATTTAGTTAGTTATTTTTGTGTGGTGAAGGTATTTTTTATTTTTAATTTGTATTAAAAATATTAATGTAATTATATTATAATTAAATAAGTAATTTAATTATATAATTATATTTAAGTATTATAATTATAAATATAGTATTTTAAAAAATTGGTAGTAAAAAATTATAATAATTTTCTTATAAAAAATAATTAAAAAATAAATAATATTATTTTTAATATTTATTTTCTAGTATATATATATATATATATATATATATATATATATATATATATATATATATATATATATATATTGCATGATTGTGTCACATGCAATCCTCAATAAGTAAGTTAGAATAACATAAAATGCGTATAATTATTGACAAAATAAGATGTAAGAATATTATGCATTATAAATATCGTACAAAATAATAATATTTTTAATAATAAAAATAATAATGCAAAATAATAATAATAGTAACATAACTGCAATAATAATAATAATAATAATAATAATAATAATAAATATTCATTAATACTAATAATATAAACAATAATAATAATTTAAATAACAATAATGAAGAATAATAATACAACTAATAATAACTTTATTAATAATAATATTAATATTAATAATAATAATAATAATAATAATAAGTAGTGGTAATAGTAGAATTGTGTATATATATTAATAATAATAATAATCTACCTATAACTTAACTATATATAAAGAGTATTCCCTCTTTTGTGTTCATATTTCATAATTCCAATTTTACTTTTTACAGTATAATTATTTTTTTAAAAATAACATTTACTGTTACCGTTTTCACTATATTTGTTTATCTTCTCTTATTCTTTTTTTCCTATTGATTAACGATTATTTTTTCCATTCATTTCACTTTATATTTAGTAAATATAAATTTATTTTGCATATCTATAACTATATATAGAGAATTCCCTCTTTTGTGTTCACATTTAATAATTCCAATTTTTCTCTTTACAATATAATTATTTGTTAAATCACTACAAAAATATTTTATTATAGTAGGGGTTTATTAGTTGAGGTTGTAATAACCTCTAGTAAATAGTAGAGATATGAGGTTTTATAAACCCTGGTTAAGTGGTAGGGTTTTTTTAAGAACCCTCGTAAAATTTGGACAAACTTTCACATTTTCCCTATTTTTTATTATTTTTAAAATTCTTAATTAGATTGACTTTCTATCTCTTTTTGGTCGTGAGTGTGTTTACCCTAGCTTCCAATTTTGATTTTGTCATTATTCTTCTTGTTCTCTTTTGTGCCTCCATTGTGTTCTCAAGTAACAAAGACCTTTTCCCACTTCCAATTTCATCTCCCTCCTTTCATCGGTCTTTCTCTTTCGATTTCATCTCTTTACTTTCGATTTCGATTTTATTTCCTTGTATCACTGCATTCGATTTCATTTCACTACGTCACTGATTTCGATTTCGTTTCCTTCTTTCAATTTTGTTTACTCTTACCCTAACTCACTTCTTATTTTGTCATCGTCAAGTAACAACACTAATCGTGCCATCACAATCAAAGTGTGATTCCTACATGTGATTCCTACTTCTATTTAGGTGCTCCTCTTTGCAACTTCATCTCAAATTTTCTGCTTTTAAATTTGTTCATCTCGACTCACATAGTTTGCCTTATTTTTCCTTTTCCATCTTTATTTGCTGAAATCGGAATTTTATAAGTCACACATAAGTTTTTGAATGGTGGTCTCTTCAAATATTAGAAACAGATTTTGCATAGTAAAATTTTGGAATTATGAATGCAAAGTTGAGTTTGAGATTCTTTGAATTATTGAACAATAATAATATGGTTGGATATGATTTATCTTGATCACAAATAACATGATTTGCTATTTATTTATTTTATTTAACAAGTTAGAAGTCTTCCATAATTTTTTATTAAATGGATTAATACCACCTTTGTTACATCTCATATGTCGTGCATTGTGTTTAAAATTTCATAGAATTTGCAAAACATATGTTTCTGGTTTAAAATTTGTAATTTATGAAAAACAAATTATTCATAAAGTTAACGGTTTACAAAGAGTAGTGTTAATCATGATCCATTCAATGACTCAAGCATCCAATTGTTCCTAAATTAAAACTACTTGTACTAGGAATTCATTTTCTATATTTTCCAGAAAAATGACACGAGTCACAAACCCACTAGTATTAGTAATGGGTGAATAGAAGTTGCATCCTAATGCTACTTGAGTGAGATGTTGGTTCAATTGACAGTTAGATTTGAAGTTGAAAAAAATTCTTGCATATCATTGTAGATTCCTTTGTTTTCCCTATATTATATGATAGTAAGAGTTATTTTGTTTTCATAGTATCCTTATATTTAGATTTTCAAAGATTTGAAATCTTGGCTCTTATATGTGTTAGGCTACAAAAAAATGCCATCCAAGATGCTATTTTTATTTCTTCTGGCATTTATGTTGTTAAAATTACTCATTTTCATGTTATTGATTCATCTTTATTTTCATGATCTTGGAATTGTTTTTTATACATGCCTATTTTTGGTTAATTGGAAGAGAAAACTATACATAGATACATTAATCATGCTAATTTTTTAAATAAATGAAATTAGAAAACAATAATTGTGCTACGACATGCATACAATAGGATAACAATGCAGATACATTAAGCTATTCACAAAGCTTACTAGTTATCTTTGATTATATTTTCTCATTACATCATTGTTTTATTTTCCTTTTTTGTGTACCCTATGTTGAATTGGAAACATTGGTATTGATGTTCTCCCCTCTTCTTCTTTTTTTCTTTTTTGGTTGAAGTCATATGCTTGATATTTTGAAAACTGTTGCTCACAACAAGGATCATCTAAACCTATAAAGTTATTATTTCTAGTTTTTCCTTTGCGTGTTTGATGTTTTTATCATAAATCTTTACAACCATATTTTCCTTTTTTTGATTTAGTTATATATTTTAAACTCTACATATTATTTTCTATTGTAAATTATTGTCCAAATCATTGTTATTTTGACATTGCTACCATTCCAGAGATGATAACATTGAGCATGCCCTATTAATGTGAATGTATTTAGAGAAATTAATCAAACTAATAAATTATATTAGTATACTTGAATTGAAGCTTTGTCTAATTGTACCTTCTACAATTAAATTGGTGATTAACAAATATGGATTACAAATGTGGTGCATTTTAGGTGATGATAAATTCTTTGCCCTGACAACACAACACAATTAGAATTTTTTTCTTTATATATATATATATATATATATATATATATATATATATATATATATATATAAATATATATAAAATACAAGATGGTACAGTATGACATATATACAAATTATTGTTAAAATAAAATATAGACATATTATACATTACATGTACAAACACTACAAAAATAATTATTTTTAGTGGGGGTTATATTTGACATTTATGGAAGTTTTAACCCCCACCAATGGCTTTACCATGGGTTTGCAATTCTCCTAGAAGAACCAACGTGACTAACAGATTATCAGGGATTTTTAACAACCCCTGGAAAAGTTCAACTTACTTGGGGTTTTCAAAACCACAACTACTGTCTGGGGTTTTCAAAACCCCCGCTACTGCCTTAGATTTTTTAAAACCTTTGCTATTGCCTAGTAGGGTTTTTAAAAACATCTACTACTGCATATTTGTTTGCTTTGCATTTTCTAATAATACATAAATCTTGAAATAAAAGAAAAATTATAAAAGGCAAAAGTTTTAGATTTTTTATATTTATTTGTAAATATAATGTTTATAAAAGGAACAAAGAACAAATTCTAAAATTTTAATATCAAACAAGTTCAAAATTGTCCTGATATTTTTTTCTTTTTTCTACAATATTCTTTGCACATAGTATGCATATTGGCTCGTTGTTTTGGATAAGGCACACAATGTTATTGTACACCAAATATTTGTACACTAACCTAAATAATTGAAACCAAGTGACAAGTAGTAAAAAACATGAAAGGAAATTATACATTATAGTCATCTGTTAGTTTACATTAAGAACCAAACAAAATGTTTTAACAAATTTATGATGCAACCATCACTGATTTGAATTTGTGCTTCTAACCCTGTTAAATACTTGTATTGGTGCTTCTAACCTTGTTAAATCGAGGAACACATGGAAATCCTGCTTGGTATGGTCTATTACTTCTTCCAATGAGAATCCTTCAAACAACAACATAAAAGGCCATCATATCAAATATATTAATCCACTAGCTCTACTGCACACGAAGGAAACCAATCTTAATTTTGAAAGTAATCACTCAATATTTTTATGTCTCATTCTTTACAGCATCCAATTAGATTAAATTATTATAAATCAAATTTAAAATATTCAATAAAAGTAGATCATGATCATGCTATATGTCGTGCTTTCGTGACACCACTCTCGATACACATAACACATAATTATATCACAGAAAGATACTTTGCCAGAGTTTTCTTCGTTTCCAAAAACAGGTTGACAAGCTATCCATATTCAAGTTTCTGTTCAAAATGACTAAAGCTTAGAATTAGAAAATCTTAATTGAGAGTTCAGGCAAGACAAAATAAAAAAAAATGGTCTTGAACCATATATTCATTATGTTCAGGCAAGACGACAAAATTCCAATTCAAACCTTCTCATCATTGAATAGGAAGCTTTTATCAGTACTACTGATTATATTCAAGTATTTCTGTAGTAAAAATCAAGATGCTTTAAAGTAAATTAGCAGCTGGCGCGATCTTACCCTTATTTTGAGTATCATGCAAATGGCTGCTGAGTGAACCCTTCTGAGCATATTTATAAATAAGGAAAAATCATCATGACTAGCCGCATAGCTAATCAATTAATTCTACCTTGACAAAATTAATAAGAAATTGGACTCAAGCTCTTGAATTACTGCAAGGAATTTATTCTGAAAACTAATCTATTGCGAATAATAAGAAAGCATTACCATATTAGCATGATGAACCTTGCACAAAACTTTTATCTCTGGCATAAATTCTTTAGTTTTAGCAGCTGTAATTCTTTTAATAGCAACTTCCTTATGGTGAAGCACTTGCTTTTTTCTACAACACAACTAAAAGTGTACGACCCCAAACCTGGTCACAATGGAGAGCATACTAAACAGAACCATGTGCTTTGTGCCCAAGTAGAGCCCAAGTAGATTTGAATCAGGGAAACCATTGGTTGAGGCAAAAATCTCTTCGCATGAAAAAACTACAGGTTTATCCAAGTCCAACATGTGAGGTATTAGGGCTGCAATATCAAATTTTAATAAACTTTAATCTAAAATTGTCACGTAGAGATGAGTGTAAGAGCGTGTGTGTGTGTGTGTGTAAGTACAAAGAATCAATACAAATTTGAGGTCAATTAACATGTGCAGACTTAAAAAAAATGTGTATGTTAGAGAGTCCAATCCAATTAGCAGGGTGATTACACGATGCTTTGGTTGTTACGGTAATTTGGTGGTTGTTGGATTCACCATTAGTTTGCTTTTGGTCCACCGGTTTGCTACATCCACAAAACAAATTTGGATTACCAAAAACATAAAACTTATTATCACAGTGGAATTATAACCAACTAATCAACCTCCTTTTGTATTATTCTTCTAATCATCCAAAGGGAGAAAAACCTCTAAATGATATTCTAAACATACAAAATACAATAAAAATAATTGTGAAGCCCTTTACTGAGAGCATCTAATCGGACATCAGTTTTACTATTATTTCTTTGCACTTTTCTTTAATTTAAACAAGAAAAATCATCAACGCTTCATCATAGTATAGACCCAAAGAAGTTCAAATTAATGTTTTATATATTATAAATGCTTCCCTTTTACCATGACCATCTGAACAAGATAAAAAGAGGTTAAGATATACCATCGTTAATGTTGCCTAATGGAAAAAATGATTCTCTAATAGAGCTCTTTGGAAAAGCAGAAAAACAACTCTTAAAAAATATAACAAGTCCACCAATTGTATATTCCAATATCAATTCATGAAAGGTAAACGAGAGAAAGAGATATTTATTCTAAGATAAACCCAAATATATCTGCAGACCTGCGCAAACATGTGGTAAGGGGGAAGTGCTATCAATTTAAGATTAGATGGATTCCAAGCTGAAAGAATCATCCATCGATCATTAGTTATCTTGTTAATAACGTCCAGAAGCTACTTAAATTCTTGTTGTGAAAGTTTACAAACAAGAAAAGCAAGGCAATGGCAACCACATTGAAAGATTGTATATTGACAAAGAATAAACTATTTAGAGTTTCATTTCTGTTCAATCTGAGTTTGAATATATATATATATATATATATATATATATATATATATATATACATTTAATTAAATTGGTACAAAAAGAGGGATCTTTATGTTCATCATTCAATAGGTTATAATCACATCATATATCCAATCTCAAATAAGTACATTAAATACTTTCTAGGAACTTCTCCCTTACTGATTGGCTTGCCAAAAAAAATCTAGTGTACTTTTACCAACTAATACATATTTAATAGTGGAATCACTCAAATTTATTGTTATTGGGAAAGAACTCCTTTGACACCATAAAACAATAAATTTACTCATTTCCCCCTTACTCAAACAAAACAACGCGTCCCTTTCGTTTCCTCCCCTTTTTAGATAAACCAGACTCAGAAAATGCGTTTGGAATAGTTTATTAACATTTAATTGTACTTTTAAGTATTAATGTAGTAAGAGAATATAGCCACAAAATAGAAGTGAAAAACTTATATTTCAGCACTTACAGGGCTACTAGGCTCTGAATCCATAAAAACAACCTGTAAAATCTGCTCCACTGTTACTTGATCTTTCAGTTCACCAAACTGTTTAGACTGTACAATGATATGCTTCTTCATGAAGGATTAGATTGTTTTAATTCAATCCCGATCCAATAAAAGCAATGATGTCATCTTAAACCTGAATATGCAAATTTGATATCACTGTCAATCTAGCTTCAACAATGCTATATTTTGAAAACTATAGCAAAAGGTTTTAAGTATAAAAATAAACAAAAACAAAATATTATCAAAATATTAAAGTATGAAATACTAATTTCTTCTATGTAAAAAGGTCCACTCATTAGCAGACATGTTTTATATCTCAATAGCTTGTATGATTGTGTAATGAGCTAGGCACCATTAAATTAACTTATTTAGATTGCAGATTTACTATTTGTTCATTTGACATAAACCAAGAATAAAAACAAAGTAGAAAACATGAAATAAGGAACATACATATAAGGTGTATCCCCACCAAACTTCTTTTGATTAACAAATCCATATAGAAGTTTGATGTAACCTCCACCACACTCAATCTCCTTTTCAAATTTTATAGAATGTTGGAGGACCACTATTTTGTTCTTGTTGGTGAATTCAGGTATTTTAGCAGAGATGGAAAAGTGTTTGCATCACTGGATGTTTGAATACCTACAATATTCCAGAAAATTGCAACAAGTTACAAGGCAAACCAAATTCCTGTTACTATACACATTAAGAAAGAAAACAATAGAAGTTCATCAAAATGTAAAGTGTCTCAACTAATTGAAATTTTGTGGTAGTAAATTACTCTCCCTTGACTTGTACTCTACATTTTCTGCCCAAAGCAAGTAGGCTTACCTCAAGAATATGCTAAAAAACTAATCGAAACTGTGACTACTATGTAGTGCATATCTTACTTCACACCAAATTTGAAGCATGCCATGGCTCATCATTGTTATAATACCACATTACTCTAGTTCTTGCTTTCAAGTTCTTTAATTCTTTAAAAAGAAAATCAAATTCTATTGAGAAAAGCAACATATATCAGATGACATACCTACTATTATAACTTCCATAGGTTCAGCGAAGCCAATAAGTGATGCTAATTCAACCTATTATCGTTCCTTTTTCTTCCCTTATACATGAGATTGCAAATCGAAATGCAGAGAAAACTGGAGTTTGTCCTTATTAGATCCATTTACAAAAGAAATAGGTTAGAAAGGGTGAGGAATTGGCGATTTGAGGAAGATGGGAAATGGAACCTTGGCGATGTAGGTGAGGCTCTCTAGTTCCAGTTGTCCTCGCACTTGATCATGCTTCCATGGTAGAGTTCGCCACTCTTGAGCTCAATCGTCACCATGTGACCTGATGCCTCATGGAGCAATTGGTATTCCCAAACTTCTACTTATCCTCCGCCAAAACCCTACTTTCCTTCTTCTTTTTTCCTTTTCTCAAGCCAAACTAAGCAACTCTTTCGATTGGGATGATGAGTTGAACCAATTACATCGACTCTGAGTGAAACAGATCCATTGGAGGACAACATATGCGCACTACCTCCTGCATTCTCACACTCTCTCTGCTGCAAAATCAAAGAGGCAATGATCGATACGCACCAACGCAAGACTGATGAATGATGTGTTGAGCAGAAGACCTAAATGAAAAGATATTGTGGTGAGAGGGGAACGAAAATAACAAAGGGAGGGCATTTTGTGTTGAGTGTGTTCAGAAATCTAGTCTATTTGAAAACGAGTAAGGAGGGATTGTGCAAAAGAAGAAAGGAAATGAATTTTACTGTATGGTTTTCAACACTTACCAGAGGTACAATAAAAATTCTGACCATTAATAGGGTTTCTAAAATAACCCTAGACATTTACAAGAGGTTTTATAAACCTCTACTACGTGTAGTTATTATTGGAGGTTAACGTAAGCTCTAGTAATAAACTCTCGTTAAAATTAACATTTCTTGTAGTAAAAATAACAAAAATAACAACAATAAAATAATAAAAATAAAAATAGTAATAATAATAATAATATTACTATTATAAATAATAATAATAATTCAAAATAATACCAATAATAATAATAATAGCGGAATAACAATAATAATAGTAATATTAAAAATAATAATAATAAAACTAAATAATATAATAATGTAGACAATGAACTATGATCTCTACATAACAATATTAATAATAATAATAATAATAATAATAATAATAATAGATTAATAATGAAAGTGTTTAAATATATATAATTATTTATAAATGTTTATTATGATATTATTACTATTAATATAAATAATAAAATTTGATTACATTAATGTTACTGTTATATATATATATATATATATATATATATATATATATATATATTATATATTTATTTTAT